>Ga0207940_1000341_pt1 | contig 15848 bp, 12 predicted proteins | sample LakMenEpi06Jul12_FD_150676 | JGI IMG/M metagenome (GOLD analysis project Ga0207940, IMG submission 150676) | Freshwater microbial communities from Lake Mendota, WI - 06JUL2012 deep hole epilimnion (SPAdes) | ecosystem: Environmental > Aquatic > Freshwater > Lake > Epilimnion/Euphotic zone ... | reverse complement strand
AAATAAGTCAGTAAAAACTTATGCTGAATTTAATTGTCCATTTTCTGGTCCTAGAATTTTTTTCTTTTCTGCAACTGGTAGCCTACGATCACGACTATCAGCTTTTAAAAGTTCGGTTAAACTGGGGAATAATACCTCTATCCCTTCAACTATTGAGACTTTTTTTCTATGGATTAATTTGTTTTTTTTTAGCATTTTAATTTTATTTAGATATTTTAGATTAAATTCTGATAGATCTATTACTATTAATAAAGAAAAGTTTAATAAAATATTTTCATCACCAGATTTATTATTGTCATATTCAACTTGTTTTTGGAGTGGTAATTGTGTTCGTTATAATAATACTTGTACAGGATTGTCTAATTCTTTATTATTTCAGGAAGTTGTGAGTATAGATACTTGTTCAAAAAAATATGATTTAGTATTTGCGTCCAATGTTTTAGATCATGTAGATAAACCTTCTGATACTATCAAAATGTTGATGAATAGAACTGACTCATTGGTTATACAAGTTCACACAAGAAATTCAATCGGATTCCAACATTTGTATGCTTTGAATTCAGATTTTTTTGAAAATTTAAAAAATGATTTTGATGTTATAGATCTTGGAGTATTACCTAGTTCTCCAAGTCATTCCGAACAAGGATTTTTACTTATTAATAAATCTAATACCTAATTCATTTTAATTGAGTATCAAATTTTAGATTTTATAAAATAATTAATAAATGAATAAGTTAGATATAAAGGAAACAATTATTTCTTTTTATACAAATGATATTAATTTCCATAATCAGGTGTTTTTTTCAGGATATAAAAATCCTGCTTTGTCTGATTTGGATTTTGATACTCTATATAAAGTTTTAATAAGTGATTTAGGACTTACACAATACAAAACAAAAGTGACAAATGATAAATTGTTTTATGAAATCATTTATGGAAATTATATAAAGTGCTTCTTAAATTTTTATTTTTCATACTATGATTTGATTGAACGAGATGGTACTACTAATTTCAAATTAGTAGTACCAACTAATTTTTTTTCTATTAAAGAGAAACAACATGATTTTCTAAGTTATTTAAATACTCCTTTTTTTAAGACACAATTTTTTGAATTTATAGCAAAGCGCTTGGGAAAAAATGTCAGATTTGAAACTTTATTAGACCCTGTAATTAATTCAAAAAATAAAATTTCTTTTTTAATTAAACTAAAAAATTATTTCTTTAGATTAATTTATACATTATTAATTTTCGTGACACTAAGAATAAGAAAAATTAATAAAATAATAGGTGTAAGATATTCGCAATGTGCATCAAAAAAAATAATTTTAGATGGAAAAATCATTAATATAAAATTTGATTTACTTCTATATGGCAGTAATTCTTTTATTTATCAATACAAACACACTAGCGGTAAAGAGTCTATTTCAGAGTATTTTCAAAGTATTTTATACACTTGGTCAGGACAAGACAACCGTTTTATTCACAAGTATCTAAATTTTTTAGGTTTAGTAAGTCATTCAAGTCGATTAGTGACCGATTGTTATTTTGTAGAAAATAGTTTATTTAAAAACCTTGTTTATTTAAGATATAAGCTCTACGGTTATAAAACAGACATAATTGCTCATGGGGCTACATTTTTTTTGAATGCCAATTCTTGGATCTATTTAAAGACTCCTGTATATAATTATTATGGGAATGGAAAATTAGAATTTGAAGATGTAGGCATAAAAATAAATAGCGGTTTTGCGGGTAAAAAGCCGATACTCTTCAATTCATTTCATAATAAAGAAAATTATCGTAGCGTAATCATTTATCTTTATCCACATTACCAAAGTGTAAGAAAAAATAATGCCGAGGCTATAAGTAGATATCATTTTAATGATATTGAAAAAATAATATTTCAATTGATTTCTAAAAATTTTAAAATTATATTAAAGACACATAAAAATTCCATTAGCTCTTCAATATTTTTCAAACAATTCATTAGTGATTTAGAAAAGAAATTTTCTAAAATTGAAGTAAAACATAGTTTAAATGATATTGATGAATTAAATAAATGTGTTCATTTATTTACTTATTTATCCACTGGTTGGTTTGAGAAAATTGAAGAAGGTTGTCCTTCTTTTTGTTTCAATCCGTACTATCTCGACCTGAATATGAGTAAACCATTTCTTAATTATGTTAACTCAAATTTTTTGAATACCTGTTACTTTGATAATGTTGATAGTTTGACAATTTCTGTTAATAATACTACTACTAATATTACAATTAATAACATCGATGGAATTAGAAGGTCTGGTGATGTTTATCAATATTTAAATTTTCTATATGAATTGGACAAAGGAAAGTACTAAGTCAGAAGTTTATCGTGACATATGGAATTCAGCGTCGAATTATCTAAATTTTCTTAAAAAAAACACAAATAATTTAGTTGCGGTAAATTCTATTTTTAATAAGATTGGACCTTCGTTAGGGTCTTCTTTAAAAATTCTTGATTTAGGTTGTGGCATGGCTTGGACTAGCGCATTGTTTAAACAAAAATACGATCATAAAATTTCATCAATTGATTTGTATGATGGGGATAAAGTATTTGATAAGCATAGCAGAGATATGTTTAAACTTCTTAACGTTAGTTATGATAATATCAATTTTATTCATGGTAATTTTAATAATATCAATGAACTGAAAACTAGTTATGATGTGATAATTATGACATCTGCAATTCATCATATTTATGAGCTAGATACTTTATTGATAGACATAAAAGGGCTTTTGAATAATGATGGTATTTTTTTAATTTTAAATGAAAATCCAGTTGGCCATCTTAAATATTCATGGTATTTGTTAAAGAATTATATTCATGATTTTTTCTTACACTTATTTAAACCTAGATATAAATTGTTTAAGCAAATTTCTCATTGTGGAATAAAGTATGATCCAATACTTGGTGATTATTATATTCCAGTAAGAAGATATAAATATCTTCTTGACACTAATCATTTTGATTATCAAATATTCGATTCTGGATTTAAACAATACATTGAATTAAAGACTGATCATACATTGAAACATATTTTATGTCAGAAAAAAAAGTTCTAATATTTACAGAAGAATATTTCAAAGCAACGACAGGAATGTTTACCGTTGTTGAAAATCTTTTTCTTTTGTTTAAGAAAGAAAATTCTCCACTGAAAGTAGATTTGTGTGTGAATTTTGAACACTGGACCTGTGATTCTAATTTAATTAGATTGCCTCGTTTGTCAGTAGCTGAATACATAAGAGCCAAAACTTTAACAATAAGATCTAAATCTCTATTATTCAAATTAGCAATTTATTTAATTACAACTCTATTATATTTTTTTGATAAAATATTTATTATTATATATTTGCAAAAATTTATAGTAAAAAATAAATACAAAATTATTAATATTCACAATGGAGGATGGCCAGCTGGATGGATTAGTCGAATATTTATTATTTCTGCTTGGCTTTCAAATTGTAAAATAATCTATAATATTCACAATTCTCCTTTATTTGTCAATTCCTTTTCTTTCAAATATAACCAATTACTTTTTAGGCTTTATAGTCACCTTATATCTACATTTATATATCCATCCGAATTTTTAAATATTAAATTTAGATCATATGGATGCAAAAAAGGCTATGTAATTCATAATGCATCTAAAGATTTTGGTTTTAATTTCGTTAATAATTTTTCTTATAAACATAGTATTACTTTGCGTATTGGATTTGTAGGTACCTTAAGCAAATTTAAAAATCCAAAAGATGTTATTTTATTAGCAAATAGTAAGCTAGGATTAGATAACCGTTTAAAAATCATCCATTTTGGTTATTTAATTGAAGAATTTATAACGGAATGTGGCTTTGAGATATCAAATTTTAAACATTTAAATTCTTATGAATTTAAATGTTTTACTGAAGACCGACAGTTGATTTACTCAAATTTTGATATACTTCTTGCACCAAGTCGACAAAATGAAAGTTTTGGTATGGTTGTGATTGAGGCTATGTCTTTTGGTTTGCCTGTGATATGTTATTCTGGTAATGCCTATCCTGAATTAGTTATTAATAATTTTAATGGTTTTACTTACGAAGAATTTAACGATCTTGAGAAAATAATCTCGAACTATATCAACAACCCTAATTTAATTTACGAACATGGTAAAAATGCTCGAATTATTTTTGAAGAAAAGTTTAGTTCAGAAAAATTTCTTTCTGAGTATGAATCTATTTTTAATAATGCACTTTCTTAAAAAACTATTTTTTTTTTTATACGGTAATCTTAGAAGATATAGAATTTATTTTTATATTATGAAGTTTTTATTGAATTTTAAATTAAAAAATAATTATCGAATTAATGTAGTTTATGACAATTCAAGTAATTATAAAGAAATAGTGTATGATTTTTCAGATATTAATTTAAATAAAAAATCTTTTGAGTTTTATGATTCTAGAGAGTTAAAATTTAAAAAGTATAGATTAAATTACTTATTTGAATTTCATCCTACAAAACTTTTGATTTCTTATTCTGCTGAAAAAGATATAAACCATAACTTACAATCTTTTAAACGTCTTGATACCTATTCTTTAAGCGAACTTTTAGTAAATTATTTATTTATACATTCATTAAATTCTATTCCAATAGATAATAAGCTGTTAGCCAAATGTTATTTAAGAATAAATGCAAGACTAGAGTTTCATGCATTTGGCCAAACAAATAACCATTTTCTTAGGAATATAATAGCAGTATTAGTTTCATCTATAGCAATTAATGATAAAAAAACCTTCACAAAACACAGTAATTATCTTTCTTTCTTCATATCTAATTATTTTTCTAAAAGTGGATTGTTGAAATATGAAAAGTCTACTAACTACCAATCACTTTTTTTAAAATGGCAATTACAAATCGTTTATATTTTTAATTATTATCGAATTAAAACAGATTATACTGATTTTTTCATTAGTAATATTTCAAAGCATTTAGCTAATTTTCTAAATGTTCTTAAATTTCAGATAAATATTGGTGATCTTACACCTGATGTCAATTCAGTTGACTTATATAATTCATTAATAATATTATCAAATTCGATTTTAATATCTAGCAATGAGAATTCATTCTTTGATCAAGTTTCAGGTCACGGCATGATTTATTTTCAGAACAAATCAATTGTATATTTTATACAAGAAATATATCCATATAAATCTAGTCATGGTCATTCACCATCAATGAACTACGTTTTGAATAAAAACGGTCAAAATTTGGTTTCTGATCTAGGTCGTTTAAACTATTCAAAAGAATTTAATTTTCAAACAAATGCTAATAATCATAATGCAGTATATTTCATCGAAGGATGTAAAACCATTTTCCTTGATTATGTGTATTCGAATTCTTCAGATGATTGTATTTGTTTCAAATCTAAGAGTTTACCGAATTTATCATCTAGTAGTAATTTTAGAATTTTGAATCTAATTGATGGATTTTCATTAAATTATGAAATCAATTTAACAAAACCTGCAAGAATGTTTATAATTTTAATTATAGCAAAAGCAGCAAAGTATCAATATTTAGGCGGACTTAGGCAAGTTAATAGTGATGAAATAAATTCAGCAATTGATTATGGTATATATGGAGATACATATTATCGTTTAATTTTTGAATCTTCAGATATTTCATTATCTTATAATTTTACAATTAATATTCTTAAATAATGTGTGGTTTTTTTGGTGTAATTGAAAATATTAGCAACTGCTACAGTTTAGAAACAAAATTACAGATGAGCAAAAGAATATCTCATCGCGGTCCGGATGCATTTGAGTATGTCAATGAAGCATTTGGGAACAATAATATCTTTTTCTCGCATTTTAGACTAGCTATTCAAGGACTTGGGGAAAGTGGAAATCAACCGTGGCTACATGATAATCTAATTATTTTATTTAATGGAGAAATATACAATTATCAAGAATTACGTGCTGATCTAATTAAAGACGACATTATATTTTCTACTAATTGTGATACCGAATTAATTCCATGGTTATTTCTAAAATATAGTCATGATTTTGTTACAAAAATTAATGGAATTTTTTCAATTGTAATTTTTGATAAATACTCAAATGAATTAACTTTTTATCGAGATTTTTTTGGAGTTAAACCTATGTATTATTTAATATCAGAAGATAAAATTTTCTTTTCCTCAGAATTAAATTCCTTCAAGGATTTAAATTTACCAATGAATCTTGAAGCTGTCTATTCTTTTTTTTTATTTTCTTACAACATACTAGACGAAAGCTTTTTCAGCAATATAGTACAATTAAAAAGGAGTTCCTACTTAAATATAAGCTTTAAAGATCATGATTCTTATCTTATTAAAAATGTAAATTGGACACCTCAATTAAATTACAAAAATTCACTTGATTATAAAGATTTATTTAGTCAATCAATAAGATCGCAATTAATTTCTGACGTTCCTATTGCAATATCCTTAAGTGGGGGTTTCGATAGTTCAATAATTTTAAACTATGTTACAAAGAATTTAACAAATGTGAAAGCTTACACGGTTGATTTTGGATTTAATTCTGAAGATGTAAATAATTCCAAAATTGTAAGTAAATTTTTTAATGTAGATTTAGAGGTAATTGATGCTAGAATTAGTAATATTGATTACTTTGAACTTTTAAATAAAATCTATGAAAATCTTTCCGAACCCATTGCAGATAGTGGTTATATTGGAACTTATCTAGTTTCAGAAGCTGCTAGAAAAAACGGGTTTAGAGTTGTTCTTTCTGGTGCCGGTGGTGATGAAATTTTTGGTGGATATACAAGATATGTACAATATCAACAAAAGTCCATTTATTATTATTTAAATTATTTATCAAATTATTTCCCTAAAAAAATAGTTAATTTAAAATTGCAAGATCCCTTTTTTCATTTACTTACAAATACATCTGGTTGTTATAATGATATAAAATCCTTAGGATTAAATATTTCTAAACTTAACCCTTTAAAAAACAACAATTTTACTAGTTATCCAAGTACCATTGATATGATGGATTTTGATTTAAATAATTATTTAGTAAATGATATATTAAAAATAACAGACCTTGCAAGTATGAGAAATGGCGTAGAGTTCAGGGTTCCATTTTTAGATTATCAATTATATAGAAATGTCCGTGATACTTTTAGGGAACAAGATTATATTTATCAAAATCAAACAAAAGTTAAATTGAAATTTGATTATATAGAAAATTTGCCCAGTTCACTATACAAAATGAAAAAGACAGGTTTTGGAGCTCCAATCGATTATATAATTGAATCTTGCAGAGATAAATTAGAAGAGTATCTTAATAAGAGAGAGGCGATAATTAAAGATGTATTTGTGATTGGCGACCTTAGTAAGTTAAGTAATAATTTTTTATTTCATTTATTTATATATGTAAAATGGAAAGAATCTTTTTAACTATAATTATAACAACATATAATCGACCAAATACTTTGCGTCTAGCAATCCTAAGTATTTTAAATGAAATTTCTAAGATAAATATTCAACCATCAGTCAATTCCGAAATTATAATTGTTGACGATGGTGCTTATGCTGGGTTTATAATTAATGAATTTGACCAATTTTCAAATTATATTAAATATGTAAAAAATAAGTCCAAAATAGGTGCTAATGCATCAAGGCGAAAAGGCTTAGAGTATTCCAGTGGTGAATTTGTTGTATTTCTTGATGATGATGACTCATGGTTAGACGGACGTTTTATGGAATTGTACTCTTTTCATCATCTTAACGGTTTTGATTGTCATTTTGCACGTTATAAAATATTTGGCAGTTTGAAAAGCAATATTATTCATCATTTATCATTACTTTGGAGACGCAAGAATCTGCTTTATTCTAATTATTTAGGTGGATTTAGTGTTTTTAGTATAAGGCGTATAATCCTTATTAATAATATACACTTTATGCGTATGGATCTTAAAAGTTGCCAAGATTGGTATCTTTATATTAATCTTTATCAAAATAAATCAATTACAAAGTCTTACGGTATTTTTCCAACAATTAGATATAATGTGCATAATGCTGGAAATATAAGTTCTTCTTCAGATAATCGATACAAAGGCTTACTAATTATTAAAATTTTATTGAAAAAATTACATGTTAATAAAAATATATATTATAATATTTTGTCTGAATTATTTTTGTTACGTAGAGATACATTTAAGAAAAATAATTATCAGAAGTTTTTTTTTATATTAAAATTTGGCTCTTTCCCAATTAAAATTAAATTATTTAAATCTTTATTTAAGTGAAACGTATTTTTTTTACAGCAACCATTATTATTTTACTATATGGAAACATTTTAAGTTTGCTCTTTGCTTCACCAAAATTATTTGGATATAATGCTTTTCTGACTTTTTTGATAATTTGCTTGACTATGGTTACTTACAAATTATTATTAAATAAAATCTGGATTATAATATTTATTTTGTTCTCATTGATTAGTATTTTAAAATGTTTATATGAAAATTCTCCCCTAACATCTGGGTATTTTAAGTTGGTATTTTCACTATTTTTATACATACAATTTTTTCTTTATTTAAAGCAAATTAACTTCAAAGACCCTTTTTATATAAATTTTCTTTTTTTAATATTAGGCATCACATCTTTAATTGTAGTTATTCACAAATTATATTTACCAAATTTAACTATTGAGTTAAATGAATTTGGTGAATCTGTTGGGTTTAAATTTCTCACTACTGATACTGGTTATACAAGAGATGGTTTATTTGGGGCAAATATTTTTAGTTACATATTAGCGATAAATTTTATTTTATTATTTGATAAGAATATTCGAAAAAATATAACTAAATGGATTTCTTATTTTTTTGTTTGCACCTCATGGATTTCAATTTTAATAATGCAATCTCGTTATGCTGTTATTGTTTTTTTTATATTTACATTTTATTACCTTTTTGTGCGTTTTTCATACATTGCTTTTATTTTTCTTTTTTCTTTAATTTTTTTAGCTCCAGAGCTTGAAATTAGTAAAAGATTTTATGAACCTGCAGGTAGATCTGAGAAAATTTCCCTCTACATAAATTCTATTATTACACATCCTGAAGTCTTCTTATTTGGACAATCAAAAGATATTGTTGATGATTTTAATAAATCAAGTGATATATCATTAAGTGATAATTCCTATCTTGAAGTTTTTTTAGGCGGCGGTATATTTTTTTTTATTTTATTCTTTTTAGTAATCTTATACATTATTTCTAATTCTTTTTTTATTCTTAAACCTACAATTATTTGGATTTTATTTTTTTTTATAATCGGCTTATTTATTACAACTTCAATTTATTTTATCAATTATGTATTTTTCTTCCTGTTATCTTTGAAATATATTTCAACTTTGTCGTCTAAAAACAGTAAATTTATAAAACAGTTTGTTATTACAAACAATTAATGGATTAAATCTTTGTATGCTTTTATGTTATTAAGAATATTTAGTAATTTTAGTAAAAATTCATCAATTATTGGAGGTAATAAAACCGACACTAGATATTTAATTAATTACTCACTTCGACAAGGTTTCGATATAATAGAAGTACACATCGGCGTTAATAGTAATCAAGAGTCAATATTTGATCGTTTTGCTAGAAGAATTGATAATATTCTTATTTTTAAGAAATATTCTAAAGATAGCGTGTATGAGGACGTAAACATTTTTTTTATAAGCGGAGTTTATAGTTATTTTGAAAAAGTTATTCTCGGTATTTTTTCAGGTTTAAAAGGAAAAAATATTTACCTACTAAGAGCAGGAATTTTTTTTGAACAATTTAATACAAGTTTTTTTTATCGTTTTATCTTCAAATGTTTAACTAAAAAATCTTATCATTTTGTTGTTCAAGGTAATAGATTCAATATATTTAAAAGTTTTAACATTTATAATACAGTCAAGGTTTTGCCAAATTGGACAATTACTGATTCTTTTAATGTAATCACAAAACACAAATGTTTTAATGATTACCCAAAATGTGCTTTTGTTGGTAGATTTACAGAAGAAAAAGGACTTCACGATGTGATCAAACTTTTAAATTTATTTGAAAAATCTCAGTCTAGATTAGATATAATATTTTTAGGAGATGGTATTTTATTAAGTTATTTGCTTAGCTTAAAATTTAATTATATAAATATTAAAGTTGATTCTTTTGAAACAAAAACTCAGTTAAAGGATTTTCTTCATGATGTAAATTATTGTTTTCTTCCTTCTAAGTCCGAAGGCCTTCCAAATGTATTATTTGAGGTATGGGAGTTGGGAGTTATACCAATTTTTTCATTTGTAGGAAGTATTGAGGAATATTTAATTGATGATTTTAATGGTTTACATTGGAATCAAGTAGAAAATGTGTACACTAAAATTAATCAAATTCAAAATAATAAAAATGAATCTCTGCGCATTTTAAAAAATATAGAAAAATTTGTTAACAATAATATGAGTCATAAAATTTTAAAAAATCTTTTTGAAGATCTATAATTGATTAAATGAATAGTAAAACTTTTCTAAATATTAGAAATACACATCTAACTTATGTGCAGTCAATCGATTGGGATTTATTAGTAATTGGTTCTGGTGCCATCGGTCTTGGATCGGCGATTGAAGCAGCTTCCCGAGGCCTTAAGGTAGTTGTGTTAGATAAGGGTGACATAGGTAACGGGACTTCATCTCGAAGCACAAAATTATTTCATGGTGGAGTCAGATATCTTAAATCTTTCCAGTTTAAATTTTTATTCAAATCATTAAGAGAAAAAAGGATTCTTATTAATCTATCAACAGGTTTGATTAGGCCAATAAATTTTCACCTTCCGGTTAACTCTTTTTCAAAGGCGTTTTATTATTTTTTAGGTATTTCCTTCTATAAATTCTTTTCAAAAGATTTTTTTCTAATTAATAATTTTAAAAATTCTGGTATAAAAAAATTTTTAAAAAGTTCTTTTTGTTTAAATTATACAGATCTGCAGTTTGACGAATCAAGGTATTTGATGTCTCTTATGTATACTGCTGAGTCCTTTGGTGTGATTTTTGTAACTTATACTTCTTTTGAATCATTCAAGAATTTAAATAATAACATAAAAGTACTGAAAATTAATGATTTATTAACTGGAAACAATGGTATCATTAATACTAAATTTATTTTGAATGTTACAGGCTTTAATGTTTGCGAAGTTAGAAAACAGCTAATCAAAAATAATTATTTAACTGATAATCTTACCTTTAGTTCTGGTTTTCACATTGTTCTGGATAAATTATTTTTCCCTATTGATTCTAGTGCAATTATTATTCCTGAAACTACTGATGGAAGGGTTATGTATATTATTCCATGGAGAAATAGTATTTTGATTGGCACTACTGATGAAACTATATTGAAACCTGACTATGATATAATGCCTTCAAAAAAAGATATCAATTTTTTATTAGAAAATGTTACTCCCTATTTGGCGAAAACTCCAGAACTAAATGATATAAAGTCAATTTTTTCAGGGGTACGCACTCTTTATAACCAAAATAATTTCGTAAAGAAGTCTTCTGAAAGTATTTCTCGAGAACACTTTATTGATGTAGACGAAAGTGGAATATTAAGTGTATTTGGAGGTAAATGGACCATGTATAGATCAATTTCTGAAGAAGTAGTAAACACTTTGAATAATCAATTTAATTTAGGATTAAAAGCTTCATTTTCTAAATTTATTAAATTAAAAAATTGTTCATCGAAAGAATATTACAAATTTAGTAATCATATCGATGATTATCGAATTACTGACATTGCATCTACCAGAGAACATTATTCTTCTCAGTATGATTTGTCAAAAGATGAAATTTTGACTTATATTATTCAAGAACATGCATTTACTTTAGAAGATATACTAGCGAGGAGAACTTCAATTCTTTACGAGGATGCTCGACATGCTTTGATTTTAGCGCCAAAAGTTATTTCAGTTTTAGCTGAATATTATGATTTAGATGAAAATTGGAAGAAAATAGAATTGGAAAATTTCGCATTTAAGGTAAAAAAGTTTTACTTAATTAATTAATTTATATTTATTCTTTTCTAATTTTCTTTTATTTAAAATACAATGTAAATATTACTATTATGTTACGAAATAAATCTTTATTAATTACAGGCGGTACCGGTTCTTTTGGAAATGCAGTTTTAAACCGTTTTCTAAATACAAATCAATTCTCTGAGATTAGAATTTTTAGTCGTGATGAAAAAAAACAAGATGACCTTAGAAAAAGAGTAAACAATAAAGAAGTAAAATTTTATATTGGTGATGTTCGAGACCGCGATAGCTTAATACCTGCAATTAAAGGAGTTGATTACATTTTTCATGCAGCAGCTTTAAAGCAGGTACCATCATGTGAATTCTTCCCTCTTGAAGCAGTAAAAACAAATATAATTGGAACTGATAATGTTTTAACTGTTGCTCAAGAATATGAAGTAAAAAAAGTTGTTGTACTTAGTACAGATAAAGCTGCATATCCAATTAATGCAATGGGTATGTCAAAGGCCCTAATGGAAAAAGTTATGGTAGCAAAATCTAGAATATTGGATTCTAAAAAAACTAAATTTTGTGGAACTAGATATGGTAATGTTATGGCTTCAAGAGGTTCGGTAATACCCTTGTTTATAGAGCAAATTAAAGCAAATAAAGCTTTGACCCTAACGGACCCCAATATGACCCGCTTTATGATGACATTAGAAGACGCAGTTGATTTAGTACTTTATGCTTTTGAGCACGCTAATCAAGGTGATTTATTTGTCCAAAAAGCCCCTTCTGCTACTGTTGGCACCTTAGCTCAGGCTTTAATTGAATTATACAAATCTTTTAGTGAAGTTAAAGTGATTGGCACGAGACATGGCGAGAAATTATATGAAACACTTGTTAACAGAGAAGATATGATAAAGGCTGAAGATCTTGGAGAGTATTATAGAATTCCGGCAGACAATAGGGATTTAAACTATGAGCAATATTTTTCAGAAGGAATGCCTGATATTGCAAATCTTAACGAGTACCACTCTCATAATACTACAATTTTAGATGTAGAAGGGATGAAACAGTTATTGTTAAAGCTTCCAATTATTCGAAAAGATATTTTAGGAGAAATAGATGCTATTCAATATCCATATTAATTATGATTAAAGTTGGTGTAACAGGTTCAAATGGTTTTATAGGGTGGCATTTATGCCGCACATTAGAGTTAGATGCTAATAATTTTGAATTAATTGAATTCAAACGAGATTGGTTTGATGAAAATATTGGTCTCGATTCATTTGTTTCAAAATGTGATATTATAGTTCATTTAGCGGGACTTAATCGCCATAGTGAAGAAAATGCTATTTATTGTACAAATGTTGGCTTGGCTGAAAGACTAGTAGAATCCTTTAAAAGGACAGGCTTTAGGGGGCAAGTTATATTATCTTCATCTATTCAAGAAGAGAGAAATAACACATTTGGAAATTCAAAAAAAGTGGCCAGGGAATTATTTGCAAATTGGTCTAATCAGTCTAATGCCACTTTTCATGGAGTAATAATACCAAATGTATTTGGAGCGTTTGGTGTACCATTTTATAATTCAGTTATATCGACCTTTTGTCATCAGTTAGTCAATAATGAAACCCCGATAATTGAAACAGATGCATCACTTAACCTTATTTATATTAATGATCTTGTAAAAAAGATTATATATTTATTTCAAAATAAAACTAATGATAAAAGTACAATTGGACATACTGACATTTATAAGGTTTCTGAAATTCTAGAAATCTTAATTAAGTTCCAAAATACGTATTTTAAAAATGGACAAATTCCAAGTTTTAATACTCAGTTTGAATTAAATCTTTTTAACACTTTTAGGTCATATTTTAATTTAAACACTCATTTCCCAATTAAGTATAAACATAACATTGATGAAAGGGGCAATTTCGTTGAGATAATAAGATTAGAAACAGGAGGTCAGGTTTCTTTTTCTACTACAAAAGAAGGAATAACAAGAGGCAATCATTTTCATACAAGAAAAATTGAAAGGTTTTCAGTAATTAAAGGAAAAGCTTTAATCCAATTAAGAAAAATTGGAACTAATGAAGTATATGATTATTATCTGTCAGGAGATGAGCCAGCATATGTAGATATGCCGATATGGTATACCCATAATATTAAAAATATAGGCCAAGAGGAATTATTTACAATGTTTTGGATCAATGAATTTTATGATGCAAATGACTCCGACACTTACTTTGAAAAAGTATAAATAGATAAAACAATGAATAAGCGCTTAAAAGTAATGACAGTAGTAGGCACAAGACCTGAAATTATTCGATTAGCAAGGGTAATGAGTGCCTTAGATAATTCTGAAGCAATTGAGCATATTATTGTTCATACAGGTCAAAATTATGATTACGAATTAAATCAAATATTTTTTGACGACTTGCAAATTCGCAAGCCTGACTATTTTTTAAATGCCGCAGGAGAGACGGCAACTGAAACTATTGGGAGAATTCTAATAAATATAGATCCCTTATTAGAAAAAATAAAGCCCGATGCATTCTTGGTATTAGGAGACACTAATAGTTGTTTATGTGCAATCCCTGCTAAAAAAAGACATATACCAATATTCCACATGGAAGCGGGTAATAGATGTTTTGATCAGCGTGTTCCAGAAGAAACCAATCGTAAAATTGTTGATCATATTTCAGATATAAATTTGACATATAGTGATATTGCAAGAGAGTATCTTTTGCGTGAAGGATTATCGGCTGATAGAATAATCAAAACGGGTTCGCCTATGTTTGAGGTTTTAAATCATTATCTACAATCAATTAAATCCTCGAATATTTTAGATTGTTTGCAATTAGAAGTCAAAAAGTATTTTGTAGTATCGGCACATAGAGAAGAGAATATAAATAGTGACTCAAATTTTACTGGTTTAGTTTCAAGTCTGAACATAGTAGCAGAAAAATATGATTTACCCATAATTGTAAGCACACACCCTCGAACTAGAAAAATGATAGATACAAAAGGTATTATTTTACATAAAAATATTCAGTTGTTAAAACCACTCGGTTTTAATGATTATAATGCTTTGCAATTACATTCTAAAACAGTTTTATCTGATAGTGGAACAATTTCTGAGGAATCTTCAATTTTGAATTTCCCAGCATTAAATATTAGACAAGCACACGAGCGACCAGAAGCGATGGAAGAGGCTTCTGTAATGATGGTAGGGCTAAATCCCGAGAGAATATTACAAGGATTAATGCAGCTTGAATCACAAAAGACCGGAGATGAAAGAACATTTAGAAAAGTTGCGGATTATTCAATGCCAAATGTTTCAGACAAGGTGGTTAGAATTATTATAAGCTATGTTGACTATATCAAAAGAGTTGTTTGGGCAGAAAGTAATAAATAATGAAAGTGCTTTTTCTGACATTGGCAAATATAAACAGTATTGAAGAAAGATCAATTTATTCCGATTTGCTTCGAAAATTTAGAGATGAGGGCCATGAAGTTGTTACTTTAAGTCCTCAAGAAAGGAAGTTTAAAAAAAATACGAGTTTAATTCGTGAGAACGGTAGTCGAATTTTAAAGGTTTGGACTACTAATATTCAGAAAACAAATATTTTAGAAAAATTCATAAGTACTCTTATAATTGAGTTCTTATTTATGGGAGCGATTGATAAGTATTTTTATAATGAAAAATTTGATTTAATCCTTTATTCAACTCCCCCCATTACACTTACAAGATTAATTAGTAAAATTAAAACGAGGACATCT
>Ga0207940_1000334_pt1 | contig 15933 bp, 13 predicted proteins | sample LakMenEpi06Jul12_FD_150676 | JGI IMG/M metagenome (GOLD analysis project Ga0207940, IMG submission 150676) | Freshwater microbial communities from Lake Mendota, WI - 06JUL2012 deep hole epilimnion (SPAdes) | ecosystem: Environmental > Aquatic > Freshwater > Lake > Epilimnion/Euphotic zone ... | reverse complement strand
CGAGGAGTCGAGCCGCCGCCACGGCCTCCGCCGTCAGGCGCACATCCTCTTCCGAGGGTTCCGGATCTCCACTGGGGTGGTTGTGCACCAGCGCAAAGCCAACACCACCAAGGTCTAAGGCGGGGCGAAGCAGCTCCGCAATGCGAACGCTCGTCCCTGTTGGCGACCGCCGTGGCGGCGCTAGACCGCGAAGGAGGCCAAGACGAGCAGCGCGTTGTATGCGGCGTGCAGCGTGATCGTTGCAAGAAGCGACTGCCTGCGCACCCAGAGCCACCCAAGCGCGAGGCCGAGCGGGAGGCGGATCGCAAACGCAACGAAGGCAACAGCGAGCGCGTCAGTAATGCTCTCGCCGCCAATGTTGAGCGTGTGCGCAAAGGCGAAGACGATCGCGGAGAAGAGGATCGCTCGGCGAGCTCCAGATTGACGTCCCCACGCCTGCGTGATCACGCCACGATAGAGAATCTCCTCGCCGATTGGCGCGATGATCGCCGCACTCATCAGGTTGAACAGGAGCGCGCTGTTATTGATGGATGGAGGGAGTGGCGACTCTGGCACCGCGCCCGTCCCTTGGATGAGGAACGCGCTAAAGAGTGCCGCTGCAACCACAATGGGCACGGTGAGCGCGAGTCCCCATGCAACATCCCCGAGCGCACCTCCGCGGCGGTCGGCAACGGGGAGGTTCGGCGAACTGACCTGGTGCTGCCCGAAGATCGCACGCCAGCTCGCCGCCCCAGTGCCAACAACGGTGAGGGCAACGACAAGGGTTGTTGCAAGGTTGGTACTGAGCGCAATACCGAGCGTTGCTACGGCGGGATCGAGCTGCTCAAAGCCTCCGAGTGGTGTGGAGAGGAGCAGGAGTGGGGCTGGGGCGAGGATGGCGAGCGGGAGCACCGACCAGAAGAGAGCCAACGGGCCAGGCCCGCGCCAACTCCACTCGGGTGTATCCACGCTCCGCTGCAGTGCCGAAGCACCGTTGAGGCCAATCAGTCCGAGTGAGAGGGCGAGGAGCCCAGCGCTAAGTGCCACCACCCCCGCGCCCGCAAACGCGGCGAAGAGGAGTGAGCCGCCCGCGATGCTCGCAATAAAACCGATGCCATAGAGCGCAGGTGCCTCTCGTCCATCGAGTTGGAGGAGGCCCGGTCGCGGGCGTGGCTCGGTTATGGCGTGGTTCCGGCCGTCAGCTCGGCGAGTGTGTCAAGGACGCGCTGCAACTCTGCAATGCGATCGCCGTAGAGCGAGAAGTTCCCTGCGCGGAGCGCCTCTTGCGCCTGCGCAAAGATTTCCGACGCGCGCGTCACGAGTCCGCTGACATCGGTTGGCTGGCTTCCGCCACCTGGATCAACCACACCGCCGCCAACAAGAAGGTTGAGCGCCTGTGCGAGCGAATCACCCCAGGCAACCTTGTCCGATGTGGCGGCAACGATCTTCTGGAACTCTGGGAATGCGCTGGAGGTTGACTGCAGGTAGACCGGCTGTAGGTACACGATGCTGTTCCCCACTGGCGTCACAATCAGGTTGCCGCGGATCACCGTGGAACCCGACTGATCCCAGAGCGTGGTCTGCGCCGCAATGATTGGGTCTGCGTCAATACGTGCGTTTACTTGCGCCGGACCGAAGACAGATGTGTCCTTCGGGAATCGATAGCTCACGACCTGGCCGTAGTTCTCGCCGTCGTTCCGCGCCGCGACCCACGCGATCATGTTCGGTCGGCTGGTTGGAACAAGTGGTTGGATCAGCGCGAACTCTGCGCCATCTTCACCAGGGAGTCGAACGCGCACGTAGTACGCCTCGCCCGGGAGTGACTGTGAACCGGCCGAAGCCTCTGGAACCGTCCAGACGTCGTCCTGACGGTAGAAGGTCTGCGGATCCGTCACGTGGTACCGCGCATACATGCGCGTGGTGACATCAAAGCCCTCTTCGCCCACACGAAGGTGCGCACGCAGATCCGCGGGCATCTCGTCGAGTGGCTGGAAGAGCGTTGGGAAGACGTTGCTCCAGGTGCGAATGATCGGGTCGCTCGCATCGGCAATGTAAAGCTTGGTCTCGCCCGTGTAGAGGTCGAGCGTGGCCTTGACGCTGTTGCGGATGTAGTTGATCGGCCGACCAAAACTGGTGCGAGCAAGTGAAGGATCAAATGCCTGCGCGTTCGGGAATCGGTTGCTGATGGTGTAGCCGTCCACCATGAAACTGAGCCCGCCGTCTTCACGAATGACGAGGTAGGGGTCACGATCCCAGCTCACAAATGGCGCAAGTGCCCTGATTCGCTCGCCAACCGTGCGGCGCCAGAGGAGCTGGCTGTCCGACGTGATCTGGTCGCTGATCAGAAGGTTGAAATCACCAAGCCGTGCGGCAAAGAGGAGTCGGTCGGCAAGGGTGCTGAGTGAGATGCCGTTCTCGCCGCTCCAGCTTGTCGTGGCGTCGCCGGTGACGACGCCATCCGCGTCAATCTCACCTTCGCCAATTGGATAGTCAAACTCTGGCGTCTTGGCGCCAACAATGACCCAATCGTCATCAAGCTCACCGAAGTAGATGCGCGGTTCACTGACCACAGGTGCGCCGTCTGTGGAGACGGGCGGGATGTCGCGGATGATCAGGCGAGGGAGGCCACCAGAACCAACCTCGGCCACAGGGACCATGGCCACACCGATACCGTGCGTGAAGGTGATCCTACGGTTCACCCAGGCGGCCGACTGCTGCGCGCGATCTGGATTCAACTCTCGAGCCGAGAGCATCACGAGTCGCTGTTCACCATTGATGGTGTAGCGGTCAACGTCAACATCGGCAAAGTTGTAGTACTGACGCACGGTCTGGAGTTGATCAAGCGTCTGCTGGAGCGGTCGATAGTCCCACAGCCGGGCATCTGCAAACGTCTCAGCGTCTGTGGCAATTGAATCTGCGGTCAGCGTCGCCTCACCGTCGTACTGGAGCTCACTCCAGCCATCTAGGCCAAAGGCGAGTCGCGTCATCTTCAGGTTGTTTGCAATGTATGGCTCTTCGAGTGCGAACTCGTTCGGTTGCACCTGGAAGCGCTGGACAAACTCAGGGTAAAGACCGCCGAGCACACCAGAGGCGCCGAACCAGACGAGCGCGGTGAGCGCGAGCGGCCAGACCGTACGTGTCAGTGCCGCGCCAATCAAGAATGCAGCGGCGATCGCAGCGATCCCCGTAAGGATGTCTAGTCCTGGGAGCCGCGCAGCGTTATCTGCATAAGAGACGCCGGTTGCAACCCCAGTGCTTGAGTAGACGAGCTCCAACTTGTCCAACTGATATCCGTAGGCGGTGGCGAGAAGCACGCCACCGATCATCAGCGCAAGGTGAAGTCGCGGTAGCGTCCCAACAAAGCCGAGCCCGCGCGCACCGATCGCTGGCAGGTAGCGAAGTCCTGCGGCAATGGTTCCAGCGATCAGCAGGGTGACGCCAATCCCCTGAGCAAGCCGCAAGACAGGAAGCTCAAAGAAGTAGAAGGAGACGTCGCGGCCGAATACGGGATCCACCACAGGTGTGCCGCTCGGGTCAAAGGAGACCGCATTCTGCCAGAGGCTGATCGCCTCCCAGTTTGCGGCAACCTGCACGCCAATGAAGAGCGCGACAACGAGTGCGCCGATACGCAAGACGCCACTCCCCACCGCAGCTGCCGTGCCGCCGCCGCCAGCGCCTGCACTGAGGAGATCGCGCAACGCTTCACCAAGTCCATCAATGCGAATCTGACCGCGCTCATTCACCAGCGGCTCGCGCTCTGGTCGCGGCGCCTGCTCACTCGGCTCGCTTGGCGTTGCGCCACCACGTCGTGCAATCACGGACGCGATCCAAATCATCAGGAGGAGGAAGATCAGCGACGCAAGGGTGCTCCCCGCAAAGAGTGCGCCCTGAATCTGCAGACGCTGCCAGAAGAGATCGCCTGCGCCGAGCGACTCAAACCAGCGTGCATCGGTCAGAAGGCCGATGATCGGTCCGCCGATCAGGAAGAGTCCGAAGAGGGCGGGGAAGAAGAGTGATCGCAGGCTCAACTTCGGTCGCGTGAAGTTCACGCCGGAGCCGGAAGAGGGTCGTCGCGCACGTGGTCGTGCTGGGGGTGGTGCATCGCCTTCCGCGCCGTCTGCGCCTGGCGCTGCTGGTGTCTCATCTCCGCGTCGGCGGCGCTCAAGCTCCTCAAGGAAGTCCTTGAATGGATCTGTCACGTCGTCTCCTCCAGTGCTGCGTTGTCACTACGGTTTATTCGCGACCTCGACCGCTCGGGCAAACGCGTCGAGTGCTGCCTGCGCAACCTTCGACTCAGTCATCGTAGCGACTCTGAGCGAATCCCACTTTGCAGCAATCTGCAGGGCGAGTGGGCGGCGCCACGGCTCACGCGGGTCGGCCGCCTCTCCAGCGAGTCGTACCTTGAGGCAGGAACGCCCCTCTTCTACGGCAAGGAGGTCACCGAGGCCGTTCGTCATTAAGACTCCATAACGTTCCAACGGCGTCACCGGTGGTGGTCCGGCAAGTGGTGCCACTTCACGACAGCTCACCACCCCTTCGCCGTCCTGCACCCAGAAGAGGGCGATCCACCAACCATCGGAGAGTGTGCTCGGTTGCGTCGATCCGGCACGGATCTCGCCCTGCGCGCGCCCCTCAATGATCATGGGTCGCTCTTTGATGAAGCTCCTCCCTGGGAGCGGCAGGCGCTCCGCGCTGCCGTTCACTCCGTTGCTCACTCCCACTCGATCGTTGCAGGTGGCTTTGATGTGATGTCGTAGACCACACGAGTGACACCTGGAACTTCATTCACGATTCGCGACGCGATCTTTGCCAACACGTCATACGGGAGTCGCGCCCAGTCGGCGGTCATCCCATCCTCGCTGGTGACCGCACGAATCGCCAGAACGTTTCCATACGTGCGACCATCGCCCATCACGCCCACCGAACGCACGGGCGTGAGTACGGCAAACGACTGCCAGATGCTGCGATAGAGACCTGCCGCCTTGATCTCATCGATGACGATCCAATCGGCCTCGCGCAGCGTATCCAACCGCTCGCGCGTCACTTCACCAATGATGCGAATTGCAAGGCCAGGACCCGGGAAGGGCTGTCGCAAGATCACGCTCTCTGGGAGTCCAAGCTGGAGGCCGACCGCACGCACTTCGTCCTTGAAGAGTGCGCGGAGTGGCTCAACGAGTTCAAACTTCAAATCATCAGGGAGGCCGCCCACGTTGTGGTGCGTCTTGATCTTCTGCGCGGACTTCGTCTCCTTTGAGGTTGACTCAATCACGTCCGGATAGAGCGTCCCCTGCGCGAGGAACTTGAAGTCACCCGCCTTCGTTGACTCCTCCTCAAAGACGCGGATGAACTCGCGACCAATGATCTTTCGCTTCTCTTCCGGGTCAACAACCCCTTCAAGCGCGTGTTGGAATCGCTCGTGCGCCTCCACCATGATGATCTTCATCCCGAGCTGCCCCGCAAACACTTCGCGCAAGATCTCTGACTCGCGCTTTCGCATCAAGCCGTGATCCACATAGACGCAGGTGAGGCGATCACCGATCGCCTTATGGACGAGTGCCGCGGCAACCGCCGAATCCACGCCGCCGGAGAGCGCGCAGAGGACGCGATCGGTCGGACCGACCTGCGCCTGAATTGCCGCGACTGCGTCGTCAGCGAGCCGCCCTGGCGTCCAGGTTGCCGCAGCGTTTGCAATGGTGCGGACGAAGTTCTCAAGCAGGCGCTTCCCACCTGGGGTGTGCACAACCTCAGGGTGGAACTGAATCCCCCAGAGGCTGCGTGCAGGATCTGCCAGCGCGGCGAATGGCGTGGAGTCGGTGGTGGCGAGCGCGGTGAATCCAGGTGGCGCGTCAGTAATGGAGTCGCCGTGGCTCATCCAGACACGTTCTGCACCAGTGGCGCCGAGTCCAGCAAAGAGCGGGCTCGCCCCCGCGCTGATCGTGATGTCGGCGGGACCGTACTCACGTCGATCAGACGGCCCCACGCGCCCACCGAGCTGTTGTGCCATCAGTTGCACGCCATAGCAGACACCGAGGATCGGGATCCCCGCGCTCCAGAGCCCCGCATCTGGCTTTGGGCCCGCGTCGTCATAGACCGAATACGGACTGCCGCTCAAGATGATCCCGGCTGGCTTCCGCGCCAGGATCTCCGCCAGTGGAGCGTCGAACGGGAGAAGCGCGGCATAGACGTTCATCTCGCGCACGCGACGCGTGATCAGCTGCGCAAACTGGCTCCCAAAATCTAGGACGAGAATTCCGCCCGTCTCAACGGGAGGCGTACCGGCGCTCGCCGTTGCGCCCACTTCAGCGGCCACGTTGCCAGCTCTTCCCTTCGGTCGCGGCGGCTGGCGCGTAGATCACCTCAACGTCGCGGAATGCGGCGAGCGTCTGCACGCCGAGTGCGGCCGCTGATTGACGCACCGCCCCAACCAGGTTCTCGCTCCCATCCGTGACGCGAGATGGTCCGTTGAGGATCTGCTCCATGCTCCCTGCGATCCCAACCTCAATGCGAGTGCCGCGCGGCAGTGTTGGCGAAGATGCCGCCATCCCCCAATTGAATCCGCCGCCTGGTGCCTCCGTGGAGCGCGCAAGCGGCGAACCGATCATCACCGCATCCGCACCAACGGCGAGCGCCTTCGCGATCTCGCCCCCCTTACGAATGCCGCCGTCAGCGACGACTGGAACGTAACGACCGCTCGCCTTCATATAGGCATCACGCGCGCCGGCAACGTCGCTCACCGCAGTCACCTGCGGCACGCCGATGCCCAGCACCTCACGTGTGGTGCATGCGTTACCAGGGCCAACGCCAACGAAGATCGCCGCGGCACCCTGCTCCATTAGCGAGTAGGCAGCTTCGGCGTTGGTGGTATTCCCCACCGCAACGGGGATGCTGCTCCGCTTCACAAAGTCGGCAAGCTCCAGCGGTGCATAGCCAGTAGCAATGTGTCGCGCCGATGAGACCTGACTCTGGATCACTAGAAGATCGGCACCGCCCTTGATAATCGAATCACCAAACTTACCGATCGCCTGCGGAGTTGCCGCAATCATTGCGGGCGAACCGCTGGCGTGAATTTCGGCGATGCGCTGCGCGATCAGTGACTCTTTAACTGGCTCCGCGTAAAGTTTTGCGAACAACTCTTGGACGTCACCCTTCGCTGCGGCGCGGATGGCCGCAAAGTGCGGGAGTGGATCGTCGTATCGGAACCAGAGACCCTCAAGGTTGATGCAGGCCAAACTGCCGAGTTTGTGCAGCAGGCCGGCAGTTGTTGGCGAGACCACCGCATCCATCGCGGAGGCGATGATTGGCACAGCGAGGGGGATGCCGCAGAAGTTCTGGGAGAGATCAACATCCGATGGATCTGCGGTGTCCGTCCCTGGGGCGAGCGAGATGTCATCGAACCCGAAAGCGGGTCGGAGGTTGTCGACCTTGGAGGTGAGTTGGGGCACCATTGAGGAAGTGTAGCGGCGAGCCCGATTAACGCCTGGTCGCGAGCGCCCCCTGGACGGTCTGGCTGATCTGAGCGGCAAGTGCCACGGGTGCTGCGCTCGCATCAAGGAGGTGCCATCGCGTCGGCTCCGCAGCGGCGAGCGCTCGGAAGCCGTCGGCGACGCGCGCATGGAAGGCGGCGTCAAAGCCCTCTTCAAAACGGGTGCGGCCGCTCCCTGACTTTCGAGCGAGCCCCTGATCGGCGGCAAGGTCAAGCAGCAGGGTGAGGTCAGGGGTGCGACCCGCAGTTGCAAATTTGATGATCGCGCGAAGCGCGTCGAGTGGGAGCCCGCTCCCGTATCCCTGATACGCCAGTGTGGAATCGGCGAATCGGTCGGCGATGACAATCGCGCCACGCGCAAGTGCTGGCTCAATCACATCCGCAACGAGCTGCGCGCGGGACGCGTTGAAGAGGAGCGCATCGGCGCGAGGGTCCACGGAGACAGCGCCGCCCTCCCCCAAGAGAATCGCGCGAATCTTCTCGCCCGCTGGCGTCCCGCCCGGTTCACGGACGGTCACCACTTCGTGTCCCGACGCCCGAAGTTCTGCAGCAAGAAGTTCGATCTGCGTCGACTTCCCTGAGCCGTCCGGCCCTTCGAAACTAATCAACATGGGTCGTCGCGTGTCGACTAGCGGCGGCGGCGCGGGGTGCTTGAGGCGCGTCCTGGCGGCTCAAGTCGCACTCTGCGATGCGGATCCCGCCCTCGCGAACTGCTGGTGATGTTCGCCTCGCCGGCGAGTTGATGTTGCAGTCGACGAATAAAGGCGCTCTGCGGTGCAAGCTCAACGGGGTGTGCCGTCCGCATCACCTCCTGCACCCCCGCCGCCGCTTCGCGAAGTGCCATCTCGCGCGGATCGTCTGGAAGATCATAGAGTGCCAAGAGTGCGCGCTCCATCTGCGCAGAGGCGTTGGACTTCAGGACGTGGATCGGTACGCCACGGCGCTCCGCTTCCACAAGTTGCACACCCCGCTGCTTGAACTCGTTCCGAATCGTCATCACCGCGTCTGCATCCTCCGGGCCACGCGCGGTGCTCGCCGGAAGTCCAAGTTCGCGAATCGCGATCTCAAGCTTCTTGCGTGAAATCCCATGTGCGTAGATGCGCAGTTCTGGGAGTGGACTCTCGCTTCGCGCTTCATCATCTGCATCGGGGGCGTCGTCCCAGGCGGCGGGGATCCGCGCACCATCAGCGGTGCGTGCGGCAGGTTCGTGATCCATTGCTGAGACCGCCCCCGCCATGCCACCGCTCACCCAGCCGCGAGTTGGCCGCCAGCTACCTGACGTTGCACCAGCGTCAGCACGGGAGTCGAGTGCGGGCATCACCGTTGCTGCTGTACCGCCAGGGATCGTGGCGGCGGGGTTGCGCAGATCGCCAAAGGCGCTCGCACGACGTGATCGATCACGATGCTTTCGCCAGCCACCGCGACCCTCATCGCGCGCATCATATGAACCGCGACGATCGTCTCCAGGCGTCAAGCCGCCAAATCGGCGCTGCTCAACGCCAGGGAGTGCACCGGGTCGGATGCGCTGATGCGTGCGATGCACGCCAGCCTCGTCTCGCCAGCGCTCCTCAGGTGCAACCGCATCGCCACGAAGGAGTGCATCCACAGTGGCCGCCACATCTTCATGGACAAGGATGTGATCACGATCAATGATCTCCACCACCACATCAAAGGTTGGCGGCGCCTTTCGCTCCAAGACACTCTTCTGCGTCCGTCGACGCCGCGCCTCGTCGTCCCCGAGCGTCACGCTCTGGATCCCACCGATCAGGTCGGTGAGCGTTGGGTTCAGCATCAGGTTGTCAAGGTTGTTGCCGTGCGCCGTGCCGATCAACTGCACGCCGCGCTCGGCAATGGTGCGCGCGGCAATGGCCTCCGCCTCCGTACCAATCTCGTCAATGACGATCACTTCCGGCATGTGGTTCTCCACCGCCTCAATCATCACGAGGTGCTGACGCTCAGGAGCGCTCACCTGCATGCGACGCGCCTTCCCGATCGCAGGGTGCGGAATATCGCCGTCGCCCGCAATTTCATTTGAGGTATCAACCACCACCACGCGCTTGGAGAATTCAGAGGCGAGCACGCGCGCCGCTTCGCGAAGCATGGTCGTCTTCCCTACGCCAGGTCGCCCCATGATCAGGATCGACTTTCCTGACTCGATGTGGTCGCGCAGGATCTCAATCGTCCCAAAGACGGAACGGCCCACGCGACACGTGAGACCCACCACGCGATCGGCGCGATTCCTAATTGCAGAGATGCGGTGCAGCGTGCGCTCAATACCGGCGCGATTATCTCCGCCAAAGTCGCCGATGCGCGAGATCACCCACGAGAGATCCTCTTCTGTCACTTCACGCTCCAACAGCGTCACATCGCCGGAGGTGAGTCGCGCCTCTGGGCGGCGACCGAGATCCATGACGACTTCAAGGAGTCCGTCACGCCCCGCCGCAAGCTCTTCGCGCGTCGAGAGCTCGCGAATGCTGGCAACGATCTCTCCCGGAAGGCAATCAAGGAGAAGGTCGAGGTTGTCGACGATCGCCTCTTCCTGCACGACCGTGGGTGCCAGCATGGGACTGGTGCCGTCGTGTGGGGTGTTGGCAAGGCTCATTGGAAGAATCCTAGCGCGGCGGCCAGCTGAGCGGAACGGGCTATCCGATCGCGGGAACCATCCCTGGGGCAGCCACCCGAGCCCGGGCGTCACGGACGGCGAGTCGGAGATCGGCAATCTCCTCAAAGCCGTGTGTGCGCAACGCTGCGCCGACTCCCGACTCATAACTGCGCACCACGGCGAGGATCGCTCCGCCTCCTGTCCCCGCCTCTGTTGCACGTGCCGAAATCTCCGCAAGGCTCGCAGCGATGATTGGGGCGACGCTGACACTCGGGAGCGTCGTGATCCGCATCGAGTGCGGGTGCTGCTCTCCCGGCTCGCGCGCAACTCCAATGTGGACCCACCCATCAAGTTCGCCCGCGTCACCATCAACAACAAAGGCGCTCCCCTCCGCGAGTCGAAGGAGTGGACTGATGCTCGCGCGCGGTGCCCACGCGCCCGTCGTCGCCCGCTCCCAATCCCGCGCATCTGTGAGCTCGATCCGCGCCACGGCGGGTGGCGTGACTCGCGCCATCAGTTTCGCGATGGGCAGCGCGTCGCTCGAATGTGCTGGCCGAAGCGGGGAGGCTGCGCCGCGCACGCTGTCTAGACCTGGCAACGTTGCTGCGCGGCCCAGTTGCAGTGCATAGAGCGTCTCGCGCGCGTACACCTGAAAGCCTGCCGCACCGAGGAGCGCGAGTGTTGCCGCGTCCTCTCTACACGCCACGTGGGTTCTCGCCACGCCGTGCCGACCCGCTTCACGCACCACGCGGGTAAGGAGTCGCGCGCGCGCCGCATCATCGACGGCGGAGAGCTCAACCGCGGTCCATTCGCCGTGCAGATCACGCTCCACGCGCGCAAGTCCATCAAGCGTTGAGCCGCGTTGGTGCACCCAAATGCTGTCTGATGATCGGATCAGGCTGAGCGGCATGCGGAAAAGTTGGTAGAGGCTGAGAGCCGCTGGAGCGATTGGCAGACCGAGTGAACGGATCGCTGCTGGTTCGTCAGGCGCCGCATCGTGCGCGCGACGAGAGATCGCTACAAGCGCCGCAAGGTCAGTGATTCGTGCCAGGCGTACACGCGGTGTTGGGTCGACGATCTGCTCAGCCACGTCGCGCGTGTTGCGCCGCCTGCTCTAACACCCAACGGTGGAGGCGCGTTTCACCAGCGATCTCCGGATGGAATGAGATGCCCACCACGTTCCCCTGTCGCGCGGCAACGATCCTTTCATCTGACAGCTGCGCGATCACGCTCGCCGCGGGGCCAACGCGCACGATCTCTGGTGCACGAATAAAGACGGCGCGGAGCGGCGTTGCGCCGCCTCCCGGCTTGAGGCTCTGCATGGTCAACTTTGTCTCAAAAGATTCGAGCTGACGACCGAACGCATTGCGCTGCACCTCCATGTCAATGAGTGAGAGCACGGGTGTGTCGCCGTCAGTGATCTTGGTAGCGAGCAGGATCGCGCCTGCGCAGGTACCAAGGATTGGCGCGCCGCTTGCGGCGAGTGCCTTGATCGGTGCAACAAGGTTCCAGCGCTCATAGAGCTTGCGCATCGCGGTGCTCTCGCCGCCTGGAAGGATTAGTCCAGAAACTCCCTCAAGATCTTCGGGGAGACGAACTTCACGAGTGAGCGCGCCGATTGATGCGAGTGTGTCGAGATGCTCTCGGAAATCTCCCTGTACCGCCATCACGCCAATCACTGGCGCAGCGCTTCGACGCTTCGCGCCGGGCATCGGCTACCAGCCGCGCGAGGAGAGTCGCTCCGATTCCGGGATCGTGCGCATCTCAATCCCCTTCATCGCCTCGCCAATTCCAGCAGAGACCTCGGCAAGGATGGTTGGGTTTGACCAGTGAGTCGTGGCTTGCACAATTGCCGCAGCGGTCTTGGCCGGGTTCTTCGCCTTAAAGATTCCCGAGCCAACGAAGACGCCATCGGCACCGAGCCACATGGAGAGCGCCGCGTCTGCTGGTGTGGCGATCCCTCCCGCGACAAAGTTCACCACAGGGAGTCGACCCGCCTTCACGGTGACCTTCACCAGCTCATACGGGACGCGCATCTCTTTTGCGGCGGCGCGTAGTCGCTTCTCGCTCTGACCCTTCAGTGCCTCAATCTGTTCACTGACGGTCCTGATGTGACGTACCGCTTCAACAATGTTCCCCGTTCCAGCTTCGCCCTTGGTCCGCATCATGGCTGCCCCTTCGTTGATGCGTCGCAGCGCCTCGCCGAGGTCTTTGCAGCCGCAGACAAACGGAACGCGGAACTCATGCTTATTGATGTGGAAGCGATCATCCGCTGGCGTTAGCACCTCCGACTCATCGATGTAGTCAACGTCGAGCGCCTCGAGGATCTGCGCCTCAACATGGTGCCCAATGCGCGCCTTCGCCATCACCGGGATAGAGACCGCATCAAGAATCCCCTTGATCATGTCCGGGTCGCTCATGCGCGCCACGCCGCCATCGCGACGAATATCAGACGGGACGCGCTCCAACGCCATCACGGCAACCGCACCCGCCTCTTCGGCGATCTTCGCCTCCGCAGGCGTCACCACATCCATGATCACGCCGCCCTTGAGCATCTGCGCGAGTCCGCGCTTCGTGGCCCATGTGGACTTGGCGACCTTCGTCTTAGCTGGTGCGCTGCGCTTTCCCATACGTTGATTCTCGCATACCATCCGCGTTATGAGTGAGACGCCAGCAGTATCGGAGGGAGACCAGGAGCGTCAGATTGACGACCTCGCCGCGGCGCGGCGTGAGATCCCGCGGCCGCTCGCAGGGAGCGCCGGGCTGGTCAGCAGCATTAATGTTTCGCACCCGGGTGGCGTCCCTAAGCGACCGATCGATCGCACGACCATCACCATCCGTGGGCTGATTGGTGACGGTCAACGCACCAAAGAGCCAGTGCACGGCGGCCCTGAGAAGGCGGTCTGCCTCTTTGGGGTCGAACAGATTGCGCGCGTGAACGCGGATGGGCATCACCTCTACCCAGGTGCCATTGGCGAGAACCTCACCGTGAGCGGACTCGACCTTGGCGGACTGCGCGAAGGTGACCGACTGCGCATCGGCCCAGCAGAGAGCGGCCCGATCATTCAGTTGAGCGAGCCCGCCGCCCCCTGCAAGAACATCGCGGGGAGCTTTGAGGACTGGCGGATTGCGCGCGTCAGCCACAAGGTGCGCCCCGAAGATTCGCGCTGGTACGCACGGGTGCTCCGAGAGGGCCCGGTGGTCACGGGCGACCGCATTGAGCTGCTCGGCGCGGCTGATACGATCGGGCAATGAGTAGCGAAGTCTTGATCCTCAACCAGGACTACGAGCCGCTGAATGTCGCCTCGCTCCCGCGCGCCTTCCGGCTCGTGCTTGGCGGGAAGGCCGAGATCCTCGCCGAAGGTGAACCGATTCGCAGTGCATCACGCAGTTGGACTGCGCCATCCGTGGTACGCCTTCGACACCGCGTGCGCCGTCCGCGACCACGCGCCAAGTTGAGTCGCAAGGAGATCTTTGCGCGCGACAAACACGCCTGCCAGTACTGCGGTCGCGCGGGCGTCTCGCTCACTATTGATCACGTAGTGCCGAAGAGTCGCGGTGGCGACTCGTGGTCGTGGGAGAACCTGGTCACTGCGTGCATGTCCTGCAATCACCGCAAGGGCGACCGACTCCCTGAGGCGGCGGGACTGCAGTTGCGCCGTCGTCCGTATGAGCCGCGCTGCGACGTGTACGCCATCTTCCTCCCCTACCTGCGACACGATGCCTACTCCGCATGGCGCGACTTCCTCTTCATTGGAGAGGGCGTAACGGCGAGCGGCGCGTGAGCCACGAGGCGGCACTCCGCGCCGCCATTCCAGAAGACGTCGCAACACTGATGGGGCGACTGCACTCCCACAGCTTCGCTGCGTACGTCGTTGGCGGCGCGGTGCGTGACGTGCTCGCTGGACGCGCGCCAACCGACTGGGATCTTGCAACAAACGCGACGCCGGATCAGCTCCGTGCCGCCTTCCCAGATGCGCAGTATGAGAATCGCTTCGGCACAGTTGGGATCCCCACTGGAGTTGCCGTTCGTGAGGTGACCACCTTCCGCGCGGACGGACCGAGTAGCGACGCGCGAAGACCTGACAGCGTTGCATTCATTGGCAGCATTGAAGGAGACCTGGCACGACGAGACTTCACCATCAATGCCATGGCGTTTGGCCTGGCAGGCGACGAGGGGGGAGATCCCGTGATCAGTGGCGCTTTCGCCGATCCACACGGTGGACGAGCCGACCTTGAAGCGAGCGTCTTGCGCGCGGTCGGTAACGCCGCCGAGCGCTTCACGGAGGATGCGCTACGCGTCCTCCGTGCTGCCAGGTTCGCCTCCCGCTTTGGGCTCACGATCGAGCCGGCGACTGCAGCCGCAATTCGCGATGCCGCTGCACTGACGGGCTCCCTCTCTGGTGAACGGATCGGTGCGGAGATTGAAGGGATCCTCGCCGCACAGGAGCCAGCAATCGGCCTCGCTGCACTGCACGACCTTGGTGTGATGCGCGTCATTGCACCAGCACTCAATGAGCGCTGGAGTGAGGGGCTCCCGCAAAGAGTGGCAGCGATCGGCGCGTCTGAAAGTCCCGACGCGCCTGATCCGCTTGGGCGGCTTGCCGAACTTCTTGCGCCGATCGCTGACGATTCAGTAGCTGAGCAGATCTTGACGAACTGGCGCCGACCACGCGCGACCATGAGCGCCATTGCGCAGGTGCGTGCAGCCGACCGCGCGGCGGCGGAGGCGGAGCGTGGTGCGATTGATCATGTGGAGTACCGCGTCTACGTTGCAGCGCTCACTGGCGATCCGCGTGACGCGGCACGCCAGATCCGAAGACGACTCGCCGCAGAGCGTGCGGCGCCAGGGGCCGGCACCCTGCTCGCTGGTTGCGAGCACGCGGATGCGCAGAACACTCCTGCACTCCCGGCGGAGCTCGCAGTTGATGGCGCAGAGCTTGCACGCAAGATCGACGCCACGCCAGGCGCATGGATCAAGGAGATGCAAGCCTCGCTGCTGATTTCCATAGGCCGCGGCGAGATCCAGAATCAACCAGCCGCGCTTCTTGCTGCAGCCGAACGTATGCATGCGACGAACGAGTAATCTGCATCACGCCCCTAGAATGATCAGATGAGCGAACGAGCAACGTCTGTCCTCCTCACCGGTGGCGCCGGATACATTGGCGCCGCTACGGCAGACGCCCTCCTCGCTGACGGGCATCGCGTCGTCATCCTGGACGATCTCTCCAGCGGCCACACCGACACCATTCCGAACGAGGCCTCCTTCAAGACAGGGAGCTACGGTGAGGCGGACAAGATGGAGGAGCTACTCCGCGACGCGCGTATTGACGTCGTAGTGCACTGCGGCGCCAAGAGCATCGTGGCAGAGAGCGACGAGCACCCCGATCGCTACTTTGCGAACAACGTCGAAGGGAGCCTGAACCTTCTAAATGCCGCGCGCAACGTTGGTGTCAAGCGCATCGTCTTCTCCTCCAGTGCCGCTGTCTACGGAGCGCCCACATCGAGCACGATCAACGAGGCGACGCCGCTCGCCCCAGTGAACACGTATGGCGCGACGAAGGTTGCGTTTGAGCTTGCGCTGCGCTCATTTGCTGACGCCTACGAGATGCAGTCGGTTTCGCTGCGCTACTTCAATGTTGCAGGGAGCACAGAACGTGTTCGCGAGCGCCACGACCCCGAGACGCACCTCCTCCCACGCCTCATCCACGCGGCGGAGAGTGGCGAGCCGTTCTCCATCTATGGCAACGATTACGCCACCCCAGACGGAAGTGCGCTCCGCGACTACGTCCACGTGGGAGATGTGGCCGCCGCAAATCTCGCCGCCGTGAACTACCTCCTTCGAGACGGCGCACCGGTTGGACACACC
>Ga0207940_1000333_pt1 | contig 15941 bp, 13 predicted proteins | sample LakMenEpi06Jul12_FD_150676 | JGI IMG/M metagenome (GOLD analysis project Ga0207940, IMG submission 150676) | Freshwater microbial communities from Lake Mendota, WI - 06JUL2012 deep hole epilimnion (SPAdes) | ecosystem: Environmental > Aquatic > Freshwater > Lake > Epilimnion/Euphotic zone ... | reverse complement strand
CATTTAAAAAGGGCGCAGTTGTCTCTGGCCCCGCGACTACTCCACTGCCAACAGTAAAAGTTAGAGTCCAAAGCGGTTGGGTTGTCTTGGTTTAAGTTGCACCAAATAGTAAGTCGTTTTTAAACTTTCTCTCAGTTTTTCATGAAAACTTTACCGCGTTTAAGGGAGGACGAAATGAAAAAGTCATCAATCAAAGTAATTGCAGCTTTCATCACCGGAGCATCCATTGCTGGTGGAATTGCAACTGCTTCCACATCTGAGCCGCTCGGAATAAAAGTGTGCGTGGATAAACGCAATCAGGCAATTTACTTAGCTGGCACAAATGGCTGCTCATCAACTCGCACAGCGATGACACTTGGTGTTCCAACTTCGGATGTGAAAAGCATTGCATCATTGGTGACACCATCTGTGGTCTCTATAAAAGTTGTCTCTGGAACAAGCGGAGGAAGCGGTAGTGGCTGGGTTTATAAATCTGATCGTTCTTCGTCATTTATTGTTACAAATAATCACGTAATTGCTTCAGCTGCAACATCGGGTGTCATCACCGTCGAACTACTTAATGGAGACACAATTTCTGCTCAGATTGTTGGTCGGGATATTGCTTATGACTTAGCTGTACTTAGAGTTAATCGAGGAAATCTTCCAATAGTTACGGTGGGCGATTCTTCACGAATAAGTGTTGGCGAATCAGTTGTCGCAATCGGTTCACCTTTGGGTCTGGCCAGCACAGTAACAAGTGGAATTGTTTCAGCGTTGAATCGCCCAGTAACGGCAGGTTCTTTCGGATCTGAATCCTTTGTTAATGCAATTCAAACCGATGCAGCAATTAACCCGGGTAATTCAGGTGGGGCGTTGCTTGATTCACAAGGAAGAATCATCGGAGTTAACTCAGCGATTGCGACATTGTCATCAGGCGGGGCAAGCGGCAGCATCGGTCTTGGTTTTGCGATACCCATTAATGAAGCTAAGCGCGTTGTCGATGAACTGATTGCAACCGGTAAATCAACACGTCCTGTTTTGGGTGTTTTCTTTGATTCCACCTTTACCGGAACTGGAGCAAAGATTGGACGCTTGAGTCCAAATGAGGGAGCAGAAAAAGCAGGAATTCCTGCCGGTTCTGTCATCACCGCTATTGATGGAGTCAAGATTGCTGATCAGGTGGGAGCGATTGTGAAGATTCGTTCATATGCACCTGGATCTAGCATTACTGTGACTGTAACTCTGCCAACAGGGGGATCACAAAGCTTTAAAGTCACCTTAGGAACTGCGCCTTCAAATTAATTGGGCGTGGTTGAAATAGTGTCAGGGTATTGTTAAGCCATGGCACTATTTCAACTAAATGTAGCTCTTCCTGATCGTCCGGGTTCATTAGGACTTTTGGCTTCAGCAATTGGCGCAGCAGGCGGAGATATTCGTGCGCTCGCAGTTGTGAAATCAGAAGATGGTCGTGGTTACGATGACATCACCGTTGCGGTGCCAGGAAATGATCCAACTGATCTGCTCAATGTCTTAGGTGCAATCGGTGGGGTAGAAGTTCTTTCAATTATCCCGCTGTAATCAACGACGTGAAATAAGCTCTGCACCTTGACTTGGCAAAGAGGTAAAAAAGCGCGGTGCTTTAAATCCTTTACTTGAAAATCCTTTTTCAATTGCCTTTATCGTTTCAGTTGTTTTGCTTGCTTGAATAAGCGCGATTGCGCTTCCACCAAAACCACCACCCACCATCCGAGAGCCCAATGCACCTGCAGCTAAAGCCGCATCAACTGCGGTGTCTAGTTCTGGGCAAGAAACGGTGTAGTCATCTCGCAAAGAAGCATGGGATTGATTGATTAATTCTCCAACTTTTGCAAAATTTGAATCACTCAGGGCCTGGACGCAATCAAGGACTCGCTTCATTTCAGTTACTGCGTGGCGGGCACGGACAAACTCTGTTTCTGTAAGTGATCCTCGTGAATTCTCGAGCTGTTCCATTGTTAATTCGCGCAAGGATCTAATCCCAAGTTTTGCAACTACGGATTCACATGATGCACGGCGCTCCGCATAACCACCATCAGTTAATGCGTGATGTGCTTGCGTATCAATGATCAAAAGCTCTAAACCACTGGATGCAACATCAAAAGGAATATTTTTGGTGGATAAATCCCGGCAATCCAACAACAAGGCCGAACCTTGAGTCGCCATTAAAGAAACCGATTGATCCATGATTCCACATGGAACGCCCACATATTGATTTTCAGCTTTTTGAGTCAGCCGTGCTAACTCTTCAAGGTTAAATCCCAAATCAAAAAGGTGATTCATCGCTGTTGCAACCGAACATTCAAGTGCTGCAGATGAAGAAAGACCTGCACCAAGTGGTACATGGCCATCAATTAACAAATCGACACCATCTCTTACTCCCAGTGCCCAAAGAACTCCAAGGGCATAGCGCTCCCATTCACCCTTTAAGCCTGGTTTCACTTTGCTGATATCAACGGTCACAATCTTGTTTCGTCGCTGTGCAGATGCAATACGAACCATTGAATCATCACGTTTTCTAGCAGCAACTAAAGTTCGATCCTTGATAGCAAATGGCAAAACAAAACCATCGCTGTAATCAATGTGCTCACCGATTAGATTTACTCGACCAGGTGCGGCAGCTACTAAATCTGGTTCGACGCCAAAGGTTTCTAGAAATTTCTTTTCAATCTGGCTCATTGTTACGCCATTGAATTTAAGGTATCGGCAACCATGGCTGTGATGTCACGAGTTGGAGCCCAATCCAGCAGTTTTTTTGCTTTAGAAATATCAGCAATCAGGACAGCAGGATCACCAGCTCGTCGAGGCGAATCGACAAAGGGAATTTGATGCCCAATTGCATCACTAGCAGCCGTTACGACTTCACGAACTGAATAACCCGAACCGCTTCCCAAGTTGTAAATCTCATGACCCGGCTTTCCTAAAGAGTTCAAAGCTTTAATATGAGCATCAATTAAATCAATAACATGAACGTAATCGCGGATGCAAGTGCCGTCTGGCGTTGGCCAATCAGTTCCAAAAATTTTGACTGGGTTGGCATCGGAACTGCGCAAAACATTGGGGATCAAATGGGTCTCTGGATTATGACGCTCAGCAAGCCAACCGCGTTCTGCCTTAAGTGCCCCGGCTACATTGAAGTAACGAAGAGATGCCGCAGAGATTGCATGCTTAGCCGCTTCTTCAGTGATCATGTGATCAATCGCTAACTTGGTTGCACCATATGGATTAGTCGGTTCAGTAGGTGCAGTTTCTAGAATTGGAACAACTTTTGGTTCTCCGTACGTTGCGGCGGATGAAGAAAAGACAATCTTGTTAATTGACTGCTTACGCATTTCATCGAGCAGAATACGAGTTCCATCAACATTTACTGATTGATACAGGTCAGGCTTTTCAACTGATTCACCAACAAGAGATTTACCAGCAAAGTGCATAACTGCCCCGCAGCCAGTCAGTGCATCAGCCACCTGTGTTGCACTTAAAAGCGAACCTTCAATGAAACGTACGCCCGCTGGCACAGTGTCGGCATGCCCCATGCTGCAATCATCCAAGATTGAGATTTCAAATCCCTGCTTGAGTAAAATCTCAACTGCAGTAGAACCGATATATCCAGTTCCGCCTGTGACCAGAATGCGCATTACAAAACTACTTCACGAAGCTGTGCGGCAGATTGCTCTGGACGCATGTCCATAATAAAAGCACCCATTGCAGATTCAGATCCAGCAAGGTACTTCAACTTTCCAGGTGCTCGTCTGACACTTGTTATCTGCCAATGCAGTCGCAGCAGATCTCGTCCAACGCGAACAGGTGCCTGATGCCAGGCTGCGATATATGCCATTTCAATTCCAAAGACACCATCTAACCGTCTGGTTACTTCAAGTGCGATTTCAGGGAATGCATCTCGGTCTTCATCGGTCAGTTCAGTTAAATCTGCTACGGGGTTTAAAGGAGTTACATGAATTTCAAATGGATAGCGAGCCGCATATGGAACATAAGCAATCCATCGTTCATTGCGAGCAACAATTCGCACTTCATCAAGAATTTCACGCGCTACAACTTCGTCAAAGAGAACCTTGCCATTTTGCTGCTTGTACTTGCTTGCCGCAGCCAACATCTTTTCCACGCGTGGCGGTAGATATGAATACGCATAAATTTGTCCATGTGGATGAGAAAGAGTTACACCAATTTCCTCACCTCGATTTTCAAATGGTGCAATGTGCTGAATAAAACTTTCCTTTGAAAGCTCTGCCGTTCTATCAATCCACGCTTCCAGCAAAACTCGAACTCGTTGAGCAGATAAATCCTTAAAGGCATTGCCGTGTTCGGCGGTGAAACAAATTACTTCACATTTTCCTGCAGCTGTTCCCAAATCTGTATCTGGACCAACAATGTCTGGCAGAGCCCAGTCTCCAACTGGCGGACGCAATGACGGAGAACGGTTATCAAAAACGACTACTTCAAAATCTGATTCTGGAATCTCGGTTAGAAGTTCACCAGTTGTCGGGCATAAAGGACATAACTCTTTGGGCGGAAGAAAAATTCTTCCTTGACGGTGCGCTGCCATGGCAATCCACTCATTAACCAGTGGATCAAGTCGAAGTTCACCAATTCCTGGCTGTTCTTCTTGAGGGCGAGAATCCTGAGCATTGCGCGCTTGGCCGGCGGTGTCGTAGTAACGAATTGTTCGCCCATCGGCCATTTGGCGATCATTTCTTGTGACGCCGGCGTTAAGTTTTTTACTCTCGCTCATAGTGTCGTTACTCTACCTTTGTGAGCAAGCAATCTGCACTATTGAGCGTCCCTACATCTTCCTTGTTACTCGAAGTTGTGGACGGAGCCCTCATTATTCAACATTGGGGAGCACCGCTGCAGGGAGAGCTTGCATCGGTACAAACTGCAATTCGCCCATCGATTGCAAACAGTTCATGGGATTTTCCGCAGTTCCCAGGAATCATGCGCGAAAGTTCCCGAGGTTTTCTGGGGCGTCCCACCTTGTCAGGTCATCGATCAGGAAAAGCATGGTCGACAAAGTTTGAAGTAACTGATTTTCATCACAACGCAAATCACGTCGCAGTTACTTTCCGAGATTTCCATGCCGAACTAGAAGTTATCGTTACTTTTGATTTAGATAAATACGGAGTCTTGTCACAAAAGAGTTCAGTTAAAAACATTGGTTCAACTGATTACACCCTCAACGAATATATTCATTGGCTGCCGCTGCCTAAAGAGGCAACTCAAACTCTAGATTTTGCAGGACGTTGGTCAAATGAGAGAAACCCTCAAAGAAAAGATATTGCAACTGGAACATGGGTTCGCGAATCTCGCGAAGGTCGAAGTGGCCATAATTTTTCAATCGCAGATATCGCACTTACTCCGCAGACTTCATTTCAATCTGGAAATGCATGGGCCACAAGTATTGCCTGGAGCGGAAATTCTCACTACTTAGTTGAGAAACTCTTTGATGGTTCAGTTTCAATTGGTGCTGGAGAACTATTGCTTCCAGGTGAATTAACTCTGACAGCTGGCGAAAGTTACGACGCTCCCGCTTTGATTTCAGTTTTCTCCGCTGAAGGTTTAGATGGCATTAGCGCTGCCTACCATTCACACTTACGTGCTCGCCCAGTGCATCCAAAGCGCCCACGTCCATTGACGCTTAACATGTGGGAAGCGTTGTATTTCGACCATAATGAAGAAAAGATCAAAGCGCTCATCGATGTGGCAGCCGAAATTGGTATCGAGCGCGTTGTTTTAGATGATGGCTGGTTCCATTCACGCCGAGATGATCGCGCCGGACTTGGCGATTGGGTGATAGATCCAGCGGTCTGGCCTAATGGTTTGTCACCCATCATTAAATACATCAATGACAAGGGAATCGAATTTGGTCTTTGGTTTGAAGGCGAAATGGTTAATCCAGATTCTGATCTCTACCGAGCACACCCTGAATGGATTTTGCATGAAGGCGAACGTGTTCCACCGCTATGGAGACATCAGTTGGTTTTGGATATTGGTCATGAAGGCGCGTTTAACCATGTGCTTGAGCAAACATCTGCAGTACTTTCTGCGCACAACATTGCCTACATTAAATGGGATCACAATCGCGTTCTGGTAGATGCGGGCCACCTTGGTCAAGCTGGAGTACACCGCCAAACGCAAGCAATTTATCGCTTGTTTGCTGAACTAAAAAAGCGTCACCCAGGTTTGGAGATTGAATCCTGCGCATCTGGCGGAGCACGTATTGATCTTGGAGTAATTGATCTTGTTGATCGCTTCTGGACAAGTGATAACAACGATGCTTTGGAACGCCAAACAATTCAGCGCTGGACTTCGCAAGTTATTGCCCCTGAACTTCTAGGCACACATATTGGCCCCACACATGGACATCAAACGGGCCGCACTCTTGAACTATCAATGCGTGCGACAACAGCTCTGTTTGGCCATGCTGGAATTGAATGGAGCATCACTGAAGCAACTGCACAAGAGCGCAAATATTTAGCGACGTGGGCTCAGTACTACAAGGACAATCGTGCGCACTTGCATTCAGGAAAGATGGTTCGCGTTGATTATCCGGAATCTCATGCCTATCTACATGGTGTTACATCACATGATTATTCACGAGCAATCTTCGCCTACGTTCAATTAACCCCAACTGTTGCAATTCATCCAGCACCGCTTAAGTTCCCTGGGCTAGATCAATCGGCAAGTTACACAATCAAAGCGGTTTTCCCTGCAGGTAAACCACGATTTATGTTGATTACTCCACCTGATTGGATGAATGGAATAACTCTTTCAGGATCTGCCCTTGCAGCAATTGGTGTTACTGCGCCAATACTTGCGCCAGCAAATGCATTCGTGATTGAGATTACTAAGGCTTAATCAATCCAATTCAAGGTGCGTTCGACCGCTTTTTTCCATCCTGCATAACCAACAGTTCGCTGCTGTTCAGTGCTTGTCGCACTCCAGCGCCTTGATTGTTGCCATTGCTTTCTCACTTCATCGGTAGATGACCAGAAACCAACTGCAAGTCCCGCCGCATAGGCTGCGCCCAGCGCAGTTGTTTCACCGATTAGAGGACGGGTGATGTCAATTCCCATGACATCTGCCTGCATCTGCATACATAAAGAGTTTGCAGTTATTCCGCCATCTACACGCATCTCTTTCATGGGCACTCCGCTATCTGCAACCATCGCATCCATTACGTCGCGAGTTTGATAGCAAATGGCTTCTAGCGCGGCTCGTGCAAGGTGAGCTTTAGTGGCTGCACGCGTCAGACCAACAATTACACCGCGTGCATCGCTGCGCCAATAGGGAGCAAAGAGTCCAGAAAAAGCTGGCACAAAGTACACGCCAGCAGTATCTGTAACCGAAGATGCCAAGTTTTCAGTTTCTGCTGCGTTTGTAATTATTCCTAATTGATCCCGCAACCATTGAATCGCAGAACCTGTAACAGCAACTGAACCCTCTAGCGCGTAATGAGCAGGCTGATCACCCAATTTGAAACATACTGTTGTCAGCAAACCATTTTTTGATCGAACAATTTCAGTTCCGGTATTTAACAGAGCAAAGTTTCCGGTGCCATAAGTTGTCTTTGATTCACCGCGTTCAAAACAAACTTGTCCCACCATTGCAGCTTGTTGATCACCCAATATTCCGGCAATTGGAATTGAGGTACCAAATGGTCCATGAGGATCAGTCATGGCATAGATTTCTGATGATGATTTAATCTCAGGAAGAGCTGTACGTGAAACTCCAAAAATTGACAGTAGTTCCTGATCCCAATCAAGAGTTTCTAGGTTCATCAAAAGTGTGCGACTTGCATTGGTGACATCGGTTGCATGTACTCCGCCGCGAACACCACCGGACAAATTCCAGAGCAACCATGAATCAATAGTTCCAAATCGTGCATTCTCACTCTTTGCTGCTGGAACGTTGCTAAGGAACCAATTCATCTTGCTTCCAGCAAAGTACGGGGCGATTGTTAACCCAGTCTTATGGCGAATTGAGCTCTGTTGTTCTTGGGTCAGGGTTGATAAGAAGTCAATTGTTCGGGTGTCCTGCCACACAATGGCATTGCTTAAAGGTTGGCCAGTTGTTACATCCCAGACCACAGTTGTTTCTCGCTGATTAGTTAAGCCAATAGCTGCAAGATCTGAGCCCAATATGTTGGCTTGTTTGAGCGCTCCAGCAATAACCTCTTGCACCCGCTCCCAAATTTCAGCGGCATCATGTTCAACCCATCCAGCCTGCGGCAATATCTGGCGATGTTCCATTTGATGCTGTCCAACTACTTGGCCCGAATGATCAAAAATCATAAATCGAGTACTACTGGTTCCTTGATCCAAACTGCCGATGTAAGCCACGATGCGCAAAACCTCTCGCTGTAAGTTAGTCTTAGCGTACTCAGTCGTAACGGAGATTCAACGCATATGTTCTTGTCGCAACTTGGCCCAGACCAGCGCGAATCTGCCGTCTCACAATTAGCCACAGAGCAATTCGACATCCTGGTTATTGGCGGGGGAGTTACCGGCGTTGGAGCAGCCCTTGACGCTGCTTCTCGGGGACTCAAAGTTGCCCTGATCGATTCGCAAGATATTGCATCTGGAACTTCAAGCAGATCCAGCAAGTTAATCCATGGCGGACTGCGCTATTTGGAACAGTATGACTTCAAACTTGTTCGTGAAGCTTTGCATGAACGTGAATTAATGGTCGCAACACTGTGTCCACATCTAGTAAAGCCAGTTGGATTTTTATTTCCATTGACTGAAAAGTTTAAAGAGCGCACCTACGTTGGTGCAGGTCTTGCTTTGTATGACGCGCTTCGTGGATTTCAGCGAGCCTTACCTTGGCACAAGCACTTAAGCCAAAAACAAATTAATGAAATTGCGCCTTCACTGCGCCATGACATTGTTACCGGTGCAATTAAGTACTTTGATGCCCAGGTTGATGATGCAAGGCACACCATGTCGGTAGCACGTACTGCCGCACGTCACGGCGCAATCATCGCAACTCGCGTTGCAGCTGAATCATTGATTCGTGAAGGTAAGCGAGTTGTTGGAGTAAATGCTCGTGATCTAGAAACTGGAAAGAAGATTGCAATCAAGGCCGGAGCCACAATTATGTGTGCGGGTATCTGGAGCGATGAGCTGCATGAAAAATTTGATCTTAAGCCGGGATACGGCGTAACCATGAGCAAAGGTGTGCACATTGTGCTGCCAGGCTCGGCGATTAAATCTGACGCTGGAATTATTTTAAAAACTGCAGTTTCGGTTCTTTTCTTGATTCCATGGGGAGATAAGTGGATCGTTGGAACAACAGATACTCCTTACGATGGCGATCGCGCCGAACCGTATGCATCACGCGAAGATGTTCAATACATTCTTGATCAAGCTAACCGAGTTTTGAAGCCAAAGTTAAAAGCCGAAGAAATCATTGGCGTGTACGCAGGATTGCGCCCATTGGTTGCAAACATTAAGAGCGCGACAACAACAAAACTTTCACGCGAACACACTGTTGATCGCCCAGCTCCTGGATTTGTTTCGATCGCAGGTGGAAAATACACAACCTACCGAGTTATGGGTAAAGATGCTGTTGATCGCGCAGTTATAGAGCTTCGTCGCATCACACAAGATTCAGTTACTGAAAAGCTTCCATTAGTCGGAGCAGATGGATACTTCGCGTTAGAACAGCAAAGAGAGCGTATTGCGCAAGAAGCCGGACTTGATGTTGAAACTGTGACTCATCTGCTTAATCGTTACGGTTCTTTGATTAGTGAAATTCTTGAAATCATTGACGAGCAACCAAAACTGGCTAAGAAACTAGATGCAGATCTTCCGTATATCAAGGCAGAAATCGTTTATGCCGCCTCTCATGAAGGCGCACGAACAGTAGATGATGTCATTTCACGCCGCACACGTTTGGCCTTTGAAGCCGAAGGCCATGGTGTCCACTTGGCCGATGAAGTCAGTGCATTGATTGCACCAATTTTGGGTTGGAGCACGAAGGAACGCAAAGAATCAGTTGCAGCCTATGAACAACTTGTAGATCGCGAACTAGCCGCTCTAGATGAGCTTTTAGAGGCTAATTCTTAATCTGACCTCGGCAACTATCTGTGACTGGTTTCTTGGTTGCAGTTGGTGATGGTGTTGGTTTTGGAGTCGGTGTCGGTCCCTGCACAATATCAAAACTTACATCCACACTTGAGACTGCATGCGTTCCAGAAACATCCTCGAGCAAAATCTTTCCCTTAAAACTTCCGGCAGGCATGCCTCTTAGTTCAAGGGTCCAGACACCACTTGTTTCACGCAAAATACGTTGAGTCGGTTTTATCTCCGGTGTCGTTGATTGATCAAATTCAAATTTCACAGTTCCTGTTACAACTGGCAAACCAGTTGGCCGTGTGACATTAACTCTAAAAATTGCCGGCTTGTTGGTAGTACTTGAGCTTTGATTAGTAAGGATCATGGTTGTAGGTTCTTGTTGAGGCATCAAATCAACCAAAGTTGGTTTCCATACACCCTTAACTAATTCCAAAAATGACGATGGCGTTCCTCGAAACACATTCAGATCTAGTCTGTTTCCGGGGACTCCATACTTTGGTGCAATCCCACATGATGAATATTGCCAAACGGTCCACTGCGAATCACAGTTTGCACCTGTCCATGAGTGTACAAAGCAACCTCCAGGCTTCACGCCTGGCTGATTAATTGGATTTGCCGGATCGATTCCATATTGAGCAAGCCATAATGGGTATTGAGCTAACTCTTTCGAGCGAATCATTGAACTCTCAAGAAAACTTGGATACGAGTATAAGAATGGAGTTCGGCCTGTTTTCTCCTTTAAGGATGCAAGAAATGTAAGTGCCCACAAAGTTACGTGACTTCTCGATGCATTTTTTAGACATGCACCACTAGATGAATAACGTACACATTTATTTTCCAGGTCTAATGCATATGGCAAATCTCGATCTGAGTATCCGCCCATAGAAGCTAGTCGCCACACAACTTTTTGGGCTTGGGCTAATGCGTCTTGCTTAATTTCCTCACGGGTTGTTACATCAGGTAGAGAGGCGTAGTGATAAAAACCTGTATACAGCCCTGCAGCTTGTGCAGCATGATGGTCCATGGCTGCATATTTAACTGCAAGACGATCTGATAACTCTCGAGTGTCTGATGCTTTGATGAATACAAATCGCATACCCGCTTCATACTTCTTTACAAAATCAATTGGCTTGTCATTAGGGTGTTGCCAACGGCTTACATCGGTGCCATGAATTCGACCACCAGGGCCCTTGAGATCTATAAATTGTGCTGGGTCAGCATTTGATATCTCTGGCTGCTGCTTTACGGTAATTCCACGAATAGGTGAGTACACACTCATTCCATTTATTTCGGTAACTGCGCGATATCGAACCTTTGCATTAAGTGCGGTAGCCAGGGCTGTAACTCGCCAGGTTCCCACTCTTGTAACTTCTGTTGCAAACCGAGTAGTTGTCCACTTTCCATCTGCATCAACTTGAATTTTTACAGTAGCACCTGACTTGTTAGGCTTGAGATTTCCATACATGGTCAACAGGGTTTCAGAAGCACTTGGTGTCTGCCGAACCTGCATACTGAGAATCGAGGTTGCACCTACGGATTGAGGGGCACCGGCTACTCCAGTTATCAGAGCTATCGCCAAAAGAAATATCTTTGTTTTCATTGTTCCCTTATATCTACTGTTAAGCCAATGATCTGTTGAATGGATGAGATTAATGCGGCCTTAAGGTTTGGACGGGTTTCTGCGTACTCATGAGATGTTGCAAATTTGCGGCTATCTGAAAAATCCAAAGTCAATAGGTTGTCTTCAAAACTGATCAGGCGAGCATCGAAGTAAGCGATCCAAGCGATTCTGTTCTGAGACTCCAAATTATCGAGCACATCGTTCCAGCGACTACGAATCTGCTCGATCTCCATAGAGGCAAACTTTACCCGTGTAGGTGAACAGAAGCTTTCCCTTAGTGAGTAGGCGCGCCAATCCATTTATGGAATTCATTAACCAACTGGACTCTCATATTTTTTCTGTGATCTGGCTGAATATTTAAAGCAATCGCGACTCGAGACAAGACCTGCTCTATAGCTTTTTCGCTAACAAAGCGTAAGCGCCCGATTTCGGCATTGGTAAGTCCATCGGCAGCAAAACGAAGTGTTTGTATTTGTATATCTGACAGTGAAGACATCAGGGAATGTGACTCTTTGTCGTGCAAAGTTATTCCACCATTTACCCAAGCAACTGTGTCATCTTGATTAAAAACGCGAGAAGCAGAAATGACATCACACAGCCCAGCCAAGCTGCTCAAGGAATCCTTCAGAACAAGTAACGCTCCTGTCGGCATTTGTGAAAGTTCTTCACCGATCAATCTCATATCTGCGCACGGAACCAGAATTACTACTCCAATACCAGATGCTTCTTTACGAATTGCATGAGCGATATCGACAGAATGCTCATGGCTTTTGTGCATATCAATCAAAAGGACATTGGGCTGCAAACTTCTGAACAAATTAATTGCCGTACTTTTCTTACGAGCTTCTCCCACAACATCAACACCATGAAGCTTTAGGGCTGCACCTACACTTGATAGCTCAAAGGAATCATCAATGATAACTAATACGCGATCGCTCATACCTGCAAGGTTACGCGGAGTAACTTTTATTTGGGGAGTTTCTGTGCCAATTGAGAGTTAGCACTAGTTGGGCTGATTCCTAATGAACTAGTTCTTGAGTAACTTCGCCAAAGTTTCAGGTATTGCATCGATGATTGCCTCTGCATTAATCGGAGCACCACTTGAGGCACGAACTGCGGCTTGATTCTGGACAAAAGCTGCAGTTGCAGCGACATAGGCCAGGTGGTTGTAATCATTGAGAATCTCAATTGCATTAGTAGCGACCAGTGCACCCATAATTCCAGCCAATACATCGCCGCTGCCGGCAGTTGCAAGCCATGGCGTTGCAACCGGTAGTTGAATCAAAATCTCATCATTTGCAACATACGTTGTAGAACCCTTGAGCAAAACAGTTACTCCTAAGGTTTCTGCAGCATTTTGAACCCACTTCTTGGGATCTCCCTCAATAGCTTCGGCGCTTACTTTTAATCCACGCTCAGACAACAGTTTTGCAAGTTCGCCGCTATGAGGAGTAATAACCGTGGGCTGCTCTAATGATCCTGCTAAGTAAAGTGCTCCGGCATCCAAAATAGTTGGAACCGATTGCAACCTGACTAACTTGAACCAGCGATGGCGTAACCAGGTTGTGAATTCAGAAAATTGCTTTGCATTAATTCCACTACCTACAACCCAAGCGGCAACTTTGCCAGGTTGAACAACGGCTGATGGGGTTGAATGCAAAACTAAATGTGCAAGACCAGATGAGCTGTGAAAACGAACCATTCCAACTCCGGTTGCAGATGCTGCAGCGGTTGTTAAAACTGCAGCCCCAGGAAACTGCGCAGAACCAGTAATCAGACCCAGCACTCCGCGACTGTATTTATGGTCAAGATCGGACGGGGTGATGATGCAATTAGTTGCATCTTTAGCGCTCCACTTTTTCACAACTCTTGTCATGGGGTTGAGTCTATCTCTCTTAATTTGCGGGGCTTTGCTGCTACATCCATACTTAACCCATTCAAAGGTCTTAACAGGAGGAATCATGGACGGAAAGTGCCCAGTAGCTCACGGTGCAAACACTCAGACAAGTGAGTCAAACACGTATTTGTGGCCCAATGCTCTAAACCTGGACATCCTGCACCAACATGATCGCAAGACAAATCCATTGGGTGAAGATTTTGATTATCGCGTCGAAGTTAAAACTTTAGATTTTGCTTCATTAAAGAGCGACCTCCATCAATTCATGACACAGACACAAGAGTGGTGGCCAGCTGACTGGGGTCACTACGGCGGCTTGATGATTCGTATGGCGTGGCACTCTGCGGGTACTTATCGCGTTGCCGATGGTCGTGGCGGCGCAGGCACAGGCAGCTTTAGATTTGCTCCACTTAATTCATGGCCAGATAACGGCAACCTAGATAAGGCACGTCGCTTACTGTGGCCAATTAAGCAAAAGTATGGAAACAAACTTTCTTGGGCTGATTTATTTATTCTTGCCGGAACAATTGCTTACGAGAGCATGGGATTAAAGACTTTTGGTTTTGCTTTTGGACGCGAAGATGTGTGGCACCCAGAGAAAGATATTTACTGGGGTTCTGAATCTGAACTGATGAAGCCAAGTGATGAGCGCTATGCAGACACAACTGATGCAAGCTCTTTGGAAAACCCACTAGCTGCGGTGCAAATGGGATTAATTTATGTGAACCCAGAAGGTATTAACGGAGTTTCAAATCCATTACTAACCGCACAACATGTTCGTGAAACTTTTGCACGCATGGCAATGAATGATGAAGAAACAGTTGCATTAACCGCTGGTGGTCACACGGTAGGTAAGGCCCACGGAAATGGCGATGCATCTCTATTGGGTCCAGCACCAGAGGCTGCAGACATTTTTGAGCAAGGATTAGGGTGGAACAACCACACAAAGCGCGGCATTGGTCGCAACACTGTAACCAGTGGAATCGAAGGTGCTTGGACAACAGAGCCAACTAAATGGGATGCTGGCTATTTTGAAATGCTTTTCAAGCACGAATGGGAACTTGTAAAGTCACCAGCGGGTGCGCATCAGTGGGAGCCAAAGAACATTGCTGAAGTTGATAAGCCGGTAGATGTTGAAGATTCATCAATTCGCTACAACCCAATGATGACTGATGCGGACATGGCAATGATCATTGATCCGATCTATTTGGAAATTTCGAAGAAGTACCATGAAAATCCAGCGCTACTAGATGATGCATTTGCTCGAGCGTGGTTCAAGCTAACCCACCGCGACATGGGTCCAAAAATTCGCTACATCGGTCCAGATGTTCCACAAGAAGAATTGATTTGGCAGGATCCAATTGCCGCAGGAACAACTTCTTATGATGTTGCAGCGGTTAAGGCAAAGATTGAGGCCGCAGGACTTTCTGTTTCAGAACTAGTTTCTACAGCCTGGGATAGCGCACGTACCTTCCGCGGTTCTGATCTTCGTGGTGGTGCAAATGGATCTCGTATTCGTTTAGAGCCAGCTCGCAAGTGGGAAGGCAACGAACCTGCTCGACTAAATAAGGTTCTGGCAGTTCTAGAACCAATTGCAACAGCAACCGGCGCAAGCATTGCTGATGTAATTGTTTTAGCTGGAAACATTGGTGTCGAAAAGGCGGCAGCAGCTGCTGGCGTCAAAATCTCTGTTCCATTTGCTCCAGGTCGCGGAGATGCAACGCAAGCTCAAACTGATGTTGCAAGCTATGCGGTTCTAGAACCGATTCATGATGGTTTCCGTAACTGGGTAAAGAAGGAATATGCAGTTACTCCAGAAGAGTTGTTACTGGACAGAGCACAGTTGATGGGCCTAACAGCTCCAGAAATGACGGTACTTCTTGGCGGTATGCGAGTACTTGGTACAAACCATGGTGGATCATCACATGGTGTATTTACTAAGAATGTTGGCGCACTTACAACTGACTTCTTTGTAAACCTGACAGACATGAAGTACACATGGGAGCCAGCGGGTGAAAACCTGTACAACATCCGCGATCGCAAGACCGGCGCTGTTGATTGGACAGCTACTCGCGTAGATCTAGTCTTTGGTTCAAATTCGATACTTCGTTCATATTCCGAGGTCTATGCACAAAACGATAACAAGGAAAAGTTTGTTAAAGATTTTGTTGCTGCATGGACCAAGGTGATGAACGCTGATCGCTTTGATCTTAAGTAATTTTCACGAACTGAAGTGGGGCGGGTCGGGCTCGAACCGACGACGACGGAATTATGAGTTCCGGGCTCTAACCAACTGAGCTACCGCCCCTAAGGAACG
>Ga0207940_1000330_pt1 | contig 16063 bp, 16 predicted proteins | sample LakMenEpi06Jul12_FD_150676 | JGI IMG/M metagenome (GOLD analysis project Ga0207940, IMG submission 150676) | Freshwater microbial communities from Lake Mendota, WI - 06JUL2012 deep hole epilimnion (SPAdes) | ecosystem: Environmental > Aquatic > Freshwater > Lake > Epilimnion/Euphotic zone ... | reverse complement strand
ATGATCAAAACCGAGAGGAAATAGAGTGAACATCACAACCGGTAAAGGCGACATCCGTGTTGCAATTGTTGGCGTAGGAAACTGCGCTAACTCATTAGTTCAGGGCGTTGAGTACTACAAGAACGCACCTGTTGATCAGGAGATCCCAGGTCTCATGCACGCTGTTGTTGGGGGATACCACATCTCTAGCATCAAGTTCGTTGCAGCTTTTGACGTGGATGCCAAGAAGGTTGGACTTGATCTTGCCGATGCAATTTGGGCAAGTGAAAACAACACAATTAAATTTAGTGATGTCCCAAAGACTGGTGTTCCAGTTCTTCGTGGTGTCACAAATGATGGTCTCGGTAAGTACTACCGCGAGACAATCAAGGAATCAGATGCACCAGCTGTAGATGTCGTAAAGGTTCTAAAGGATGAGCAAATCGATGTTTTGATCTGCTACCTACCTGTAGGTTCTGAAACTGCGGCTAAGTTCTACGCACAGTGCGCAATTGATGCAGGATGCGCATTTGTTAATGCTCTTCCAGTCTTCATCGCATCAGATCCTGTATGGGAAAAGAAGTTTGCTGATGCAGGACTTCCAATCGTTGGAGATGACATTAAGAGCCAAGTTGGTGCGACTATCACTCACCGCATCATGGCTAAGTTGTTCCAGGATCGTGGAGTTCACCTAGATCGCACATACCAGCTCAACGTTGGTGGAAACATGGACTTCAAGAACATGCTCGAGCGTGATCGTCTTGAATCCAAGAAGATTTCAAAGACAAACTCGGTTACATCTCAGCTGCACCATGATCTTGGTGAGAAGAATGTTCACATCGGTCCATCGGATTACATTCCATGGCTAGATGATCGCAAGTGGGCCTACGTTCGCCTCGAAGGCCGCGCATTTGGTGATGTTCCGCTAAACCTTGAATACAAGTTGGAAGTGTGGGATTCACCAAACTCAGCTGGTGTAATCATCGATGCACTTCGCTGCGCAAAGATCGGTCTAGATCGCAAGATTGGTGGAGCTCTACTTTCACCATCTAGCTACTTTATGAAGACTCCACCAACTCAATACACAGATGAAGCAGCTCATACAAAGACTGAGGATTTCATTTCAGGAAAATTAGAGCGCTAAAGAAGTAAAAACCATAAAAAGAGACGCCCCTGGAATTATCCAGGGGCGCTTTTTTAACCACTCACGGAGAGTTGAGGGTTAAATCAGAACCTCTTCGCTGGTATGTCGACGGTGAAGAACGGCTGCAATACCGAGAATGAAAAATAGGATTGCACCCCCCAAAGAGGCCAGCGCTGCGTAACCTGCAATTATGCCCATCGTTCCAAAGGCATATGCTTGTAGAAGCATTCCACGCAAAGTATTTCCCATAAAGAGAGTCTCACGGAGATCGCCGTATTGTTTGATTTTTTCAACATCAGTACTGCCACCTCGAACAAGTCCCATGTATATACCTGACACCTCAGAGTATGTTGCTGGCTTGCCCATAACGGCCGTTGCTGATGCATTCATGTGTTCAAGGATGTACAAATCAGAGTAATCACGTGCCATTTCTCCGGTCATAACTTTCTGTTCTGCCCATTTCGTAAGTTGCTCTTTTGTAGCGGCTGGTAAAGATTCGACGGCAGGGAAACTGATGTTCTGCATCGCTAGCTGCGATGCGACATTATCATCGGCAAAAGACGCGCCCCAGTTAAGTAACCCAGCAAACAACAGAAGTAGTGCTGCAAATCCTAAACTTACAATTGAAATGATCTTATCTAAAGTCCTACGTTTCATTTTTTCATCTCTCTCCTACTTATGCATTGATAGAAGAATCAACACAAGGTATGTTTACTCCAACAACAAGTGCGGACATTAGAGAAAAGCGAGCGTCAGCACTCGGTATAAGTGATGTGAGAGTTTGCCCTCAGTCGATGTGACGATTGCACATAGATTGTCCTTCAGGACCAACCACGTAGTGAGAACACGCGACCTGCAATTTATCAAAAGCTTTATCGCCGTAATGTGTACGGAAAGCAAGGGCGAGCAAAACTCGTAAATTGGTTTCGCCATCAGATTTAATTCCAAATACCTGGGCACTACGACTGACAGTGTTTTCAATTACCTTTTGGCTATGTGATGTTTGTAAAGCGATTGCGGCGTTTGACTTACCCTCGCACACCAGCCCTAATACCAATTGCTCGAAAGGAGTCAGTTCTCTAGTTGAAATTGTGATGTCACGTGTCATTTGTCTATCCGCCTCTCCGCGTGTTCCCATTGTGCACTTCTTTTTTGCAAGGGTCACCCCTTAGGATGCGCGAATGAGCGAAATCTTGTCCACACAGAACAAAGAAGTGCTAACCCTCACCTTTAATCGTCCTGAAAAGATGAATGCGTTGACTCGATCAATGTACTCAGGTTTGGCCCAGGGTCTCAATGACGCTGCTGGGGACTTCGGTGTGCGCGCAGTTGTCATAACGTCGGCAGGGGATCACTTCACCGCCGGAAATGACATCAATGATTTTATGAACAATCCACCTACTTCTGATGATTCAGAGGTCGCGCAATTTTTGGCAGCTCTGTTAAATTTTCCTAAGCCGCTGATTGCTGCAGTTAAAGGCAATGCTGTCGGTGTAGGAACAACAATGCTGTTGCATTGCGATGTCGTAATCGCAGCTCCGTCCGCAAAGTTCTCAATGCCGTTTGCATCCTTGGGCCTTGTTCCTGAAGCTGGTTCTAGTTTTCTTTTCCCTCAACTAGTGGGTTATCAGCGAGCCGCAAGAATATTTATGACAGGTGAGATCTTTGATGCCGACGCAGCAATAGAGATGGGACTAGTTACGGCAAAGGATTCAGATCCTTTGGCACATGCAATGGCGATTGCAGAACATATTGCACAGCAACCACCTCAGGCAATAATTAATACCAAGGCGTTGCTCAAAGCCCGTAATCATGATTCAGTTGCTGCTGTGATGAAGGCTGAATTTGAAATATTTGCTATGGCTTTGCAATCAGATGAGGCTATGGAAGCTTTCATGAAGTTTATGTCTAAGAAAGGTAAGTAAATGTCACTGGCCGGAAAAAGAATATTTGTTACTGGCGGTTCCCGCGGAATCGGTTTAGCAATAGCGCTACGAGCAGCCAAAGATGGTGCATCAATTGCGATTGCAGCTAAGACTTCAGAGCCAAACCCAAAACTTCCGGGCACTATTCATACAGCCGCGGCCGAGATTGAAGCTGCAGGTGGAAAGGCACTTGCTATTCAATGCGATTTACGTGATGAGACCCAGATTGAAGCGGCGATGAATCAAGCGGCAGAGGCTTTTGGTGGAATCGATATCTTGGTAAACAATGCAAGTGCTATCAATTTAACCCGCACAGATCAGACCCCTGCTAAGCGTTTTGACCTGATGTTTGATGTCAATGTGCGTGGCACATTTTTGACTTCACAGGCAGCCCTTCCGTACCTTCGAAAGTCGGCAGAAGAAGGACGCAATCCTCATATTCTGAATCTTTCGCCACCACTTTCAATGAAACCAGTATGGTTTAAAAATCATGTTGCCTACACAATGGCCAAGTACGGCATGAGTATGTGTGTCTTGGGCATGGCTGAAGAGTTCAAGCGAGATGGAATTGGTGTTAACGCGCTATGGCCGCGCACAGTAATTGATACCGCTGCATTACAAATGATTCCGGGCATTGATGCCTTAGCTGGACGTACTCCTGAGATCCTGGCTGATGCTGCCTACATCATCTTCAACCGTGATGCCAAAGAGTGCACCGGGAACTTCTTTGTTGATGATGTTTTGCTCGCAAGTGAGGGAATCACTGATTTAGAAAAGTATTCAGTTACTCCAGGAACCAAGGATTTCCTATTGGATTTCTTCCTCGACTAAACTGCACTCATGCGCAAATTAATCTCACTGTTTCTGGTTTCCTGCCTGACTATTTTGACCGTTCCGAGCTCATCGGCTCATGTTGAGATCATTTCCTCATTTCCTGAGCGCTTTACAAATGTGAATCCAATTCCAACTGAGGTGTGGATTGAATTTAGTGGAGATCTACAAACCCTGGATGGCGAAGCTGTAAATTCCTTAGAGGTCATTGATTCAACAGGATATGCAATGAATGATGAATATCCGACGATTAATGGGGGAAGAATCAGTACCAAGATTTCAGATCAAAGCGCTCCTGGTGTGTTTACAGTTAAGTATCGAGTTGTTGGGGATGACGGACATGTAATTGAAGGTGATTACACATTTAATGCATCACCTGATTACAGCGCAGAAAATTCGCCTATGCCAACAAGTGCAGCACCTGAAGAGAGCTCAATTCCAGCGGGCGGAACCTTACTTGGCGGTTTGCTTCTTGCCTTGATAGGTGGAATCTTCTTGATGGCAAAAAACCGAAGAAGCTAAGAATGGCTGTATTTGAAATAGAAGCCAATGGCCCAAATGTCATTGACGAATCTGAGCGAATAGGGAAAGCGCGCTCATTGTTTTGGCCGTGGGCCGGGGCAAATGTCTCGTTGCTAGCCCTTTCTTATGGCGCTTTCTTTCTGGGTTTTGGAATCTCATTTGCTCAAGCAACTGTTGCAGCTCTTATCGGAACGATTGGCTCTTTTTTGCTAGTAGGTGTCAGCTCTTTAGCTGGCAAGCGTTCCAATGCGCCCACAATGGTTTTATCTCGAGCATCTTTTGGGGTCAAGGGCAGTAGATTGCCTGGAGCGCTCTCATATTTGATTTTTGTTGGTTGGGAAATTGTTCTTGTCTCGCTTGCAACCTTAGCAACTGGAACTGTTTTTGCTCGCATTGGCGGGATTGATCGCAACCTTGCATTGTTATTGGGCTTTACTCTTGCCGCAACGCTTACCGTAATTGGTGGAGTTTTGGGATTTAAAGTGATTATGAAACTTCAGAAGTTGTTAACAATTTCAATTGTGACAATGACCTTGTTCTATATCGCACTAACAATCGACAATGTTTCTTGGAAGGCAGTAACAGAGATTCCAAACGGAAGCTTCCAGGGCTTTGTCGGTGCTGTGATCTTTGCGATTACCGGTATTGGACTTGGATGGGTAAATGCAGCAGCTGATTACTCCAGATACTTGCCACGCTCTGTCTCTAGCAAATCTGTTGTGGGATGGACGGTTCTGGGCGCGTCGACGGTACCTATTATTCTTGTAACTTACGGCGCTGCACTTTCTGGCAGCAGTGAGACGCTAAGCGAAGCAATAGCCATGGATCCAATCGGCGCGCTAACGACTTTGTTGCCAACCTGGTTTTTGATTCCTTTTGCCTTTGTTGCCATTCTTGGTCTTGTAGGTGGCGCAATCCTGAACCTCTATTCATCAGGATTAGCTCTAGTGTCTATAGGAGTTCCAATCAAGCGATACCAAGCCGCAATCATCGATGCAATCATCATGTTTGCTGGCGCTATTTACATTGTTTGGATTGCGGACAATTTCTTTTATCCATTTCAGGGATTCTTGATTACGCTGGGTGTACCTGTTGCGGTGTGGTCTGCAATTTTTGTTGCCGATGTCTTGCTGCGCAAGAAGGCATATAGTGAAGTTGACTTGTTCAATTCACAAGGAATCTATGGCTCAGTCAATAAGGGTTCAATCGCCCTGATGATTTCTGGTTCAGTTATTGGGTGGGGTTTTGTTACTAACACTTTTGCACCATGGCTGGAATGGCAGGGATATTTCTTAGAATTGATTGGCGGTAAGGATGGTCCGTGGGCTTTTTCTAACGTGGGAGTCCTTTTTGCTTTGATATTTGGGTTCTTTGGCCACATAGTGCTGTCAGGTCGAAAAATCAGAGCACAGGAGAACGCGCTCAGTTAGAGTTGGCACATGACCCGCCGAATTTCCCCGCTTCGCGACTTTCTTCATCGCGAGTCAACAGGTGGACTACTTATTTTGGTGGCCTCGGCTCTAGGTTTGATTACAGCCAATTCACCGCTTTCGGATGAATATTTCTCAGCGCTGGATTCTCGTATGTCAATTGGCTCGGACTGGTACTTAATTGATCTAACAGTTCTTAAAGTAATCAACTATCTCTTCATGAGCATATTCTTTTTTGTTGTTGGTTTAGAGATTAAGCGGGAGCTGACCTCAGGTCATCTGGCATCCTTCAAGAAAGCAATGTTGCCTTTTCTCGCAGCTATTGGCGGTATGGCCGTCCCTGCGCTGATTTACTTAGCAATAGCAGGAAGAGTGGCACCAGGTGGCTGGGGAGTGCCAGTTGCAACAGATATTGCTCTTGCCGTTGGCTTGCTCGCAATGCTAGGACCTTCGGTTGCAGCGTCGTTGCGTTCATTCTTGCTTGCACTTGCCGTCATAGATGACATTGGTGCCATCTTAATCATCGCCTTTGTCTACTCAACAGGAATCAAATTCTCATGGTTAGCAAGCGCTGGGGCGTGCATCGCGATGATTGCCCTTCTAAAGAAGGCAGGCGTTTCATCTGTGTTGATTTACTCACTTTTTGCTTTTACTTTGTGGTTCTCGCTTTATAAGACTGGCGTACATCCCACTTTGGCCGGAGTGATTCTTGGTTTAATGACACCAAATATACTTCTACGCCGGACAAAGGTTGAAGATGTTGAAGATGGAACCGTTTCTGTAATTGAGTGGCTAGAGCATAAGTTCCATCCGCTCAGCACTTTTTTGGTCGTCCCGATTTTTGCTTTCGCAAATACTGGTGTTGTTATCACGGTAGAATCAATTAAAGGTGCATCTCAATCTTTGATTGCATGGGGAATTTTCTTCGGCTTGGTAATTGGTAAACCTCTAGGAGTACTAATTGCCTCCCTTGTCGCTAAGCGATTAAAGGCTGCTGAGTTTCCAGAAGGTGTAAATAATTCTTCATTACTGGCAACAGGAAGTGCTGCCGGTATTGGATTTACTGTCGCCATCTTCATCGCCAATTTAGCTTTTGATGATGCCCAGACTCAAGATATTGCGGTGTTAGCAGTAATTGTGGCATCTGTTGTAAGCGCCCTCTTGTCGATTATCCTGTTTAGAACACTAGCTAAGCGATAAAACAAAACCCGCCTTTTTAGGGGCGGGCTTTGTTCTAACGGACTGTTTAGATGTCGTAATACAGTTCGAATTCAGCTGGATGTGGACGTAGACGAACATAGTCCACTTCTTCCTTACGCTTGAATGCGATCCATGTATCAATAAGATCTTTAGCGAACACTCCACCCTTTGTTAGGAAGTCATGATCGTTTTCTAGGTTAGTCAACACTGCTTCTAATGAACCAGGAACTTGAGGAATTGATGCAGCCTCTTCGCCTTCTAGTTCGTATAGATCCTTATCAACTGGGGCAGGTGGTTCGATCTTGTTAACAATTCCATCAAGACCAGCCATAAGCATTGCTGCAAACGCTAGGTAAGGATTTGAAGATGGATCTGGGCAACGGAACTCGATGCGCTTAGCCTTTGGACTAGATCCTGTAATTGGGATACGGATACAAGCTGAACGGTTACGTGCTGAGTACACAAGATTTACTGGTGCTTCATAACCTGGCACTAAACGACGGTATGAGTTAACTGTTGGGTTAGTGAAGGCAAGTAATGATGGTGCGTGCTTTAGAAGTCCACCGATGTACCAACGTGCCATGTCTGAAAGATCGCCATACGTTCCTGCTTCGAAGAACAGTGGCTTTCCATCTTTCCACAGTGATTGGTGAACGTGCATACCTGAACCGTTATCTCCGAAGAGAGGCTTAGGCATAAATGTTGCTGTCTTGCCGCCCTGCCAAGCAGTGTTGCGGATGACGTACTTGAACTTCATAACATCATCACCAGCTGTAAGGATGTCAGTGAAGCGGTAGTTGATCTCCATCTGTCCAGCTGTTCCCACTTCATGGTGTGAACGCTCAACAAGAAGTCCGACCTTGCCCAGCTGCATCACCATTTCATCGCGAAGATCTGCGAATTGATCAGTTGGTGATACTGGGAAATATCCACCCTTTACACGTGTGCGGTAACCACGGTTAGGAGTTCCATCTGCATCATATTCAACACCAGTGTTCCAAGCGCCTTCATAAGATTCGATCTCGTGAACTGCTGAGTTGATACCGGTCTTAAAGCGAACACTGTCAAAGACATAGAACTCAGCCTCTGGTGCAAAAAATGCAGTATCGGCAAATCCCAAAGAGCGCATGTAATCAACTGCGCGAGCTACAACACCACGAGGATCACGGCTGTAAGGAGTGTTATCAACTGGATTGTGTACTGAGAAAATAATGATGAGGGTTTTCTCTTTACGATATGGATCGATGTATGCAGACTCTGGAACTGGTAACAGTTTCATATCTGATTCATTGATTGTTTGGAAACCTCGAATAGAGGAACCATCAAACATCAGGCCGTCGGTAAATACAGCTTCATCAAATGATTCAACAGGAACGTTGAAGTGATGCTGGATACCAGGCAAATCTGTAAAGCGAACGTCAACTAGTTTGACATCCTCTTTCTTAATGTATGCAAAAATTTCTGCGGCGTTCTTAAACATGCTTCTCCCAATTTCACATGTGATGCGCAAGACCCCTCATCATTGAGTTTCTGGCGCTTTTAGGTAGTTGAACCCTAGGTCCACACGATGAAATTGGCATAACCCGCTTGTTAAATCCATGTTACGTCTGACGGGTTTGGGTATTAGGCTTATCAGGTGAGCGTGAATTTCAACCGAGTAACCCTAGGTCGTCGAATGGCGGCGTTAATGGTCGACTGGTTGGCCTGTTATTTCATCGTTACCGCTGCAACTGGTGGGATCGGAAAGATGGCCCCTAACCGCTCATGGATGGTGTTGGCACTTTTTTTTGCCGAGATTGCAATCCTCTCAGCTCTTCAAGGTGCGTCCTTGGGGCATCGGATATTTGGAATAAAGATCATCAGATTCGCAGATGGTGGGGTGGTTACTCCGGTTCAGGCATTAATCCGCTCAGCACTGTTGGTCACCGTGATCTTTGCTATCACCTTTGATGAAAATGGCAGAGGGCTACACGAGCGATTTAGTGGAACTGTTTTAACTAGAACTGGAAGCGTTTAAAACTAGCGAATCTTCGGTGCCCGAGTTGGCATTGGACCCTTTGGAATTGGCATAGACATTCCACCAACAGCCTTTAGGCGCGCTCGAACTTCGCGCATTTGATGCGCAGTTAACTTCTTTGGCAGACGGCGCATGTGCTTTTGAAGTTTACGAATGGGAACACGTCCATCCTCATTTCCAACCAGAATTTCAATAACGGGAACACCCGGTGCAAAACGTTCAGCTTTCTTTCGCTCATCAGCAATCATTTGACGAACTGCGTTACTGCCTTCACCTGTTAAAACGATTCCGGCACGACCTACGCTGCGGTGAACCATGTCCTGATTGCGGGCTGCCGCAACTGCTGGAGTTGTTGTCCAGCCTTTACGTATTGCCATCAAAACACTTGCACCTGCTCCAATCTGACCTTCAATGGATGCGTAAGCAGCGGTTCCGGCTTGTCGCGTGAAGAAGAAAAGTGTGAGAAGAAGAGCCAGCGGCAGAGAGACAAATGCAATATAGATTGGCTGGCCAATTGCCGAACCAATTGCTATACCGATTCCCCATGAGACCGCAAAAATTCCAATCAGTGCCGCGGTAATCCATGGCTTAACCTGCTTGGTGACTTTGTAAGCATCACGAAAGGTTTGGAAACGTGGCTTCTTGATCTTCGGTTCTTTAGCTTTTCTCTTAAACATGAGGCTACTTTAGTGGGGCAGGTGCGGTTCCACCAAGGCGAGCAGGAGCCCAACGTTGGCCGACATGGCTATCAGGGTACTTTTCTTGAACTTGATTAAGCATAGAAATCATGACCTCGCGTAGTTGTTGCGCAGCCGTATCTATATCGACATCTTTGGCGTAATTGATTGGCTCGCCAAATGAAACTGACACAGGTGTTTTACCCCGCTTGAAATTTGGCTTAAGGCCCTTTGTTGAGACCCGTTGCCCACCCCACACAATCGTGGGAATTATGGGTACTCCTGTATCTGCGGCAAGGCGCAGGGCACCGGACTTTAGTTGTTTGATTTCAAAGCTAGTCGAGATCGTTGCTTCAGGGAAAATACCAATGATCTCACCTGAATTTAAGGCCTTCAGTGCGGCTACATATGAGGGGGCACCATTGTTGCGATCGACATTGATGTGGTGCATTCCGCGCAACAAGGGTCCTGCAATTTTGTGGTCAAAGAGTTCCTTCTTAGCCATGAAGCGAACGAATCTTTTGACTGGAAGGGCAGCAGTACCTGCGATGGCAAAATCTAAATAGCTAACATGATTGATTGCAAGAATAGCTCCGCCGTTACGTGGAATGTTCTCGTCACCTTGAAAATCAAATCGAAAACCTAAGTACTTCCAAAACCCTTTAACCAGTGTGATTACTGGGGGATAGACCAGATCAGCCACGAGAGGTTTTCTTTTCCATGGCCTGCTTATACAAACGGCCTGCACGGTATGAAGAACGAACCAGTGGTCCACTCATAACTCCAAGGAAACCAACTTGTTCTGCCTCTTGAGCTAATTCGACAAACTCATCTGGCTTCACCCATCGTTCCACAGGGTGATGCTTATTGGTTGGGCGCAGGTATTGAGTGATTGTGATCAAGTCACATCCCGCGTTGTGTAAATCAACCAAAGCTTGAGAAATTTCTTCACGTGTTTCGCCAAGACCTAGAATCAAATTGGACTTTGTAATCAACCCAAAATCTTGCGCCATTCCAATGACTTTTAATGACTTTTCATAAGTAAAGGCTGGGCGGATCTGCTTGAAAATACGTGGAACTGTTTCAAGATTATGAGCAAAGACTTCAGGGCGAGTTTCAAAAATTGGATTGAGAAGTTCAGGTTTTGCGTTGAAATCTGGGGCAAGCATTTCAACGCCTGTACCGGGATTGAGTTCGTGTACGACGCGAATTGTTTCTGCGTAGAGCCAGGAACCTTCATCTTCGAGGTCATCTCGGGTTACACCTGTAATAGTCGCGTAACGAAGACCCATGGACTTAACTGATTCGGCAACCTTGCGTGGCTCTTCGCGATCAATTGGCAAAGGTTTTCCGGTATCGATATTGCAAAAATCGCAACGTCGGGTGCAACGATCTCCACCAATTAAAAAAGTTGCTTCTTTGTCTTCCCAGCATTCAAAAATGTTTGGACAAGCCGCCTCTTGGCAAACTGTGTGAAGCCCTTCACTCTTAACTAGTGAACGAAGTCGTGTGTATTCCGGGCCCATGTTGGCACGGGTTTTAATCCATTCAGGCTTTCGCTCAATCGGAACCAGCGCATTACGAGCTTCAATGCGAAGCAGTTTGCGACCTTCAGGTGCCATGGTCATGCGCTCACCCTTCTGAGAGATTCAAAGATGTGTCGTTCAACTAAAGGTGAAACTTCTTCAATTGTGATTGCGCGATTTAACTCGATTTCAAGTGAGGTAACTCCAGCATCAGAAATTCCACAAGGGATGATGGATTTAAATGATGAAAGATCTGGATTAACGTTGATTGCAAATCCGTGCATCGTTACACCTTGGGCTACGCGCACGCCGATTGCCGCAATCTTGCGATCTCCTTGTGAATCTTGAATCCACACACCTGACCTGCCGTCGACTCGTCGTGCATCTAGGCCAAGGTCGTTACAGACAGCAATTAATCCTGATTCAATTTCGCGTACAAAACCGACCAGTTCAGTGGGTTTACGAAGCTTCACAATTGGATAGCCCACAAGTTGTCCAGGTCCATGCCAGGTGATTCTTCCGCCACGATCAACATCGATAACGGGGGTGCCATCGGATGGCTTTTCCGATTCCTCGGTGCGACGGCCAGCGGTGAAAACTGATGGATGCTCTAGCAGTAACAAGGTGTTGGGGCGGGTTCCATCGGCGACTTCTTGATGAATAGCCTTCTGAGATTCCCACGCCTTTTGATAATCAACTAGCCCATGACGTGACAAAGCAATCGCTGAATCAGAGGGGGTTTCCACGAGAGGCACACCCATAGCCTAAAGGTAGGCTTACCTTCATACCAATTCAGGCCCATAGGCCGGTTTAACGCTGAAAGGTTTGGTTCGAGTGTCTACACCAATGATGAAAAAGAGCCGTCGTCCACTGATTTATTCCTTACTGGTGATCTTCCTGTGGTTTGGAACCAGCGGAGTCTTGGGGCCGCTATTTGGACAACTTTCAACAGTGCAAGAAAACGACAACTCAGCATTCTTGCCGGACAGTGCAGAATCAACTCAAGCCGCCAAAATCATCGAAAAGTTTAATCAGGATCAAAATCAAAACCTTCCGACCTTGATTCTGTACGTGGGCGAAGTAAATGCCGACAAGATCGCAGCTCTTAACGCGCATCTTGCAAAACTTGGCTCCCAAAAGATTGTTGGCACCGATGTACCTATTTCGAAATACCTGACACAAGGCGAACAGATTTTTGCCTTTCCTTCACAGGATGGAAAAGCGCTACTAGTAAATCTGCCTTTCAAATCAGAGATTGCTACAGAGCTATTGCCCAATAAGAAACCGGCGCTGCCTGAAGTAATTGAAACCTTGCGTGAGGATTCAGCAGAGTTTGCAAAGAGTGTTGGCCTAGTTTCAAATGTAACCGGAATCGGTGCATTGTTGGGTGATCTCTTTGGTGCTTTTGAGGGTATCGATTCATCCTTGTTGCTCACCACATTGAGTGTTGTGGCATTTATTCTGATTATTGTTTATCGAAGTCCAGTCCTGTGGATTCTGCCGCTGTTTTCAGCAGTTATTGCTTTGTCTACTGCTGGTGGTCTTGTATACCTGCTTACAAAAAATGATGTCATTGATCTGAACGGACAATCCCAAGGAATTCTTTCTGTTCTTGTACTTGGTGCTGCAACAGATTATGCATTGCTGCTAATTTCGCGCTACCGCGAAGAGCTGCACCACTTTGAACATCCCGCACAAGCGATGAAAGCTGCGCTAAAAGGCGTGTTTGAACCCATCGTCGCATCTGGTGCAACGGTGATTTCTGCGCTTCTTGTTTTGCTGCTCAGTGATTTGTCTGGAAACCGAGGTCTAGGTCCTGTCGGAGCTATCGGTGTCGCTGCTGCAGTTGTAACAATTCTTACTTTGTTGCCAGCGCTTTTGGTTGCCTTTGGTCGTTGGGTTTTTTGGCCACGTATTCCGCGAAATGACGATGTTAATACGCAGTTGGAGGGCACTTGGGCAAAGATTGGTTCAGCGGTTGAAAAACGTCCTCGCAAATTGTGGATCGTTACCGCATTAGGACTTGCAATTCTTGCTGGATTTTCAACAACGCTTAATGCTAAGGGCCTTTCTACCGCCGATGCATTTACACAACGTCCTGATTCAGTTGTGGGGCTAGAGCTCCTTGGACAACATTATCCAGGCGGTTCAGGGCAACCTACTGAAGTTGTTGTACGAGAAGAGTTAGTTGGACCGGTATCTGCAGCTCTGATGAGTGTTTCAAATGTGTCATCAGTTGAACCAATGCGAATGACGCAAAATATTCCAGGACAGCCACTGTCACCGATCAAGGTTGTAGATGGCAAAGTCATTCTGCATGCGACGCTGGCGCTAAATCCAGATTCAGTCGAAGCACGAGATGTGATTCCAGTAATTCGGGAAGCGGTCCATGCAATCGATCCAGAAATTTTGGTGGGCGGAAGCACTGCAGTTGCTTTCGATACCGATGTATCAGCTAATCGAGACAACCGGACGATTATTCCAATTGTTCTTGTTCTGATCACTTTGATTCTGGGCTTGCTGCTGCGAAGTATTCTGTCTGCGGCGTTACTTCTGGGAACTGTTGTTCTCTCATTCTTTGCGACCCTGGGCGCTTGCCAACTGGTCTTTGAGCATGTATTTGGCTTCAAGGGCGCGGATACATCATTCCCATTGTTTGCATTTATTTTCTTGGTAGCACTTGGCATTGATTACAACATCTTCTTAATGACCAGAGTGCGCGAAGAAAGTGCCAAAATTGGAACAAGGGCTGGTGTCATCAAGGGTCTTACAGTTACGGGCGGTGTTATTACCTCTGCCGGTATTGTGCTGGCAGCAACCTTTGCCGTCTTAGGTGTTCTTCCTCTTGTCTTCTTGGCAGAGCTTGGGTTTGCGGTTGCCTTTGGTGTTCTTCTGGACACTTTGATTGTAAGAACAATTCTTGTTCCTGCACTCGTCCACGACATCGGTGGAAAAGTTTGGTGGCCATCTAAGTTACAAAACTCTTAATCATGAACCTTCGAGTAGGAATTGCGGGGTATGGGCTAGCCGGTCGGTACTTTCACGCACCACTGCTCAAAGGTTGTGGCTTTGAGGTAGTCACGGTTCTAACTAGTAATCAATTGCGGGCATCACATGCTTTGGAAGATTTTCCTGACATCAAGGTTGTCACAACGATGCAAGAACTGCTTAGCCACAACTTAGATCTTGTTGTTGTCGCCTCTGCAAATCTAGCCCACGCTGAACAAGCTGCTGCTGCGCTAAAGGCTGGGATTCCTGTTGTAGTTGATAAACCCATGGGCCGTAATCTTGTAGAAACTAAATCAATTGTTGAACTTTCTGATTCACTTGGGGTCCCAGTAACAACTTTCTTTAATCGACGCTGGGATAGCGATGCTTTAACCATTAAGAAAGTTTTAGCAAGTGGCGTACTGGGACAGATTCATAGAATGGATTCTCGCTTTGAACGCTTCAGGCCAGATGTAAACAAAGATTCTTGGCGAGAGAATATGAGCGCCGAAGATGGGGGAGGCCAACTACTCGATCTTCAGCCACATCTGATTTCAACTGCAATTGATTGGTTCGGAAAGTGCGAACTAGTAACTGCAACGGTCAGAGCAATTCGTGGGGCAGCAGATGATGATTCAGTTTTGGTTTTGCGTCACGACAGTGGGGTTATGTCATATCTTTCTGCCAGCGCAGTTGTTGGCGCTCCAGGTCCCCGAATTCGAATATTGGGTAGCAAGGGCGCACTAGTGATTAATGATTTAGATCCACAGGAAGCGCTGCTTCGAGCTGGAAAATTTCCAGCAGGTGGAGTTTGGTCTGAGCCAACAACCTCAGTTGCACATATACATCGCGGAAACGAAGTAGAAGAGATTCAAGGCATTGCTGGAAATTATGCGATGTTCTACACCGCGGTGGCTTCGGCAATTAGTAAAGGAACCGCTTGGCCAGTCTCCAACGATGATGCGCTACTTGTAGCGTCCATAATTGATCAAGCAAGGATTATCGGTACCAATGTCTGATTCTTCAGATGTTCTGATTATTGGCGCAGGCCTTGCAGGCCTTAGTGCAGCAATCACCTTGCAAGCAGCCGGACGAAATGTTCGGGTCATCGAAAGCTCTGATCGTCCAGGTGGTCGAGTGACTTCGGATTTAATTGATGGGTTTATTTGTGATCGCGGGTTTCAACTTATTAATTCAAAATACCCTGCACTTATTGATCTAGATGTCATTAAGGAGATTGATTTCATCCAAGCTCCACGCGTTATCGAGGTCGCTTTAGGAATTGATCGACGAGCTTTGGGTGATCCTCGCGTAGCTCCCTGGACGGCGTTAGACAAGGCAACCGGAACTATTCCAGAGAAATTAACACTGTTGCGTTTTCTGGCTAGCTCTCCCAAAGAAAATCAGTCCGTTGAAGATGTACTAAAAGCTGCTGGAACCACATATGTGCGCGTCCTGCGACCATTCCTGCACGGTGTTTTTCTGACAGATCCGAAAAATGTTGATGCGCGGTATGGCAAATCAGTGATTAAAAGTTTTGTCACAGGTTCAATTGGCGTTCCTCGAAAAGGTGTAGCGGAGCTTTCAAAAGCTTTAGCTGCACGAATCAGTTCGATCACCTATGGTGTGCAGGCAGATAGTCTTGAAGGAAAAATTGTAAAAACATCTGCCGGAGATTTCAAAGCCGAAACAATCATCGTTGCAACCGATGCGACTACTGCAACACAACTTCTTGGATTACCCGAAGTACCGCGAATGGCTGGTTGCATTACTTGGTATCACGCCGTTGCAAACAACCCTTCCGGAAATGGGCGCTTGATTGTT
>Ga0207940_1000325_pt1 | contig 16156 bp, 16 predicted proteins | sample LakMenEpi06Jul12_FD_150676 | JGI IMG/M metagenome (GOLD analysis project Ga0207940, IMG submission 150676) | Freshwater microbial communities from Lake Mendota, WI - 06JUL2012 deep hole epilimnion (SPAdes) | ecosystem: Environmental > Aquatic > Freshwater > Lake > Epilimnion/Euphotic zone ... | reverse complement strand
CACGCGCTCCTTGGTTGAAAGCATGATGGATCCGACCGGTGCACCTAACCCCTTAGATAAGCAGACTGAAATAGTGTCAAAGTATTTTCCGTATTCGGTAAATGAAACACCAGATGCAACGTGGGCATTCCAGATGCGCGCTCCATCTAAGTGAAGTGCAAGACCTAATTCATCGGCACCTTTGCGAAGGGCTGCAATTTCTGTCACTGGCTGAACGGTACCGCCACCAAAATTGTGGGTGTTTTCTACTGCAATGGCAGTTGTAGAAACTAGATAGGGGCCACTGTCGGGACGAGCAATTTCAAGGGCATCTGCGGCCTTTAACAAACCATGCTTTGCCGGAAATGTACGTGTAGTTATTCCACTAAAAACTGCGGCAGCACCAAGTTCGGCGCGCACAATGTGGCTATTGGTTTCGGCAATCAGTTCTTCGCCAGGAGCTACCAACATACGAATAGCAAGTTGATTGGCAAGTGAGCCAGTTGGTGTAAACAACCCTGCTTCTTTGCCAAACATGGCAGCGACGCGTTCTTCAAGAGAGTTAACCGTTGGGTCATCGCTGTAAACATCATCACCAACTGGTGCATGGGCAATTGCTTCTCGCATGGCTGCGGATGGTCGAGTTACAGTGTCACTTCTAAGATCAATTGCCATTACATCAGCCTACTTCTGTTCCTTCAGCACAATCAAATACATGGCAACGACTACTAAAACTCCGCCTATTGCACTTTGCAGCGTCAGTATTTCGCCACCGAAAAAGATTGCAAAGACTGCCGCGAAAACAACTTCCATGGTCAAGATGACTGCAACCTTGGTTGCGCTCATATGGGCCTGCGACCAAGTTTGAATAATGAAGGCAATTGCAGTTGCAAAGACTGCGGTAAAGATAACTACTGCCCACACTCCAGAATCTGGCGGCGCTGAATACCCACCAGGTATTGATGCAATACCCGCCAATAATCCACACATTGTTAACTGAACAACTGTCATGGCATAAACATCGCGACCTGAAGACCACTTACTTAAAGCAATAATGTGGGCGGCAAAGAAGAATGCGCTAGCCAAAACAAGCATCTCACCTATACCAACAGAAAACCCTCGGATCGAAAGCAAACCCAAACCAACTGTTGCAACCATGATGCACAGCCAGACAAAGCGAGTGATCTTCTCTTTCAATACAAGCCACGCCAGAAGCGGCGTTAGGACAACATAGAGACCAGTAATAAATCCGGTAATTGCCGCACCTGTTCGCTCCAGTCCAAGAGTTTGAGCGATGTACCCCAAACCTAGAAAGATGCCTGCTAAAGATCCCCGCTGCAGCAAATCCTTATTGAAGTGTTTAATCGTTTGCGGGCGAATTAAAAGCATTACTAAAACAGCTAAAGCAAAGCGAGTGAAAAGAAAGTTATTAACACTTTGTCTTTGGATTGCATCCTTCATGACAACGAAGGAAAACCCCCAGGCTGCTGCAACCGTTAACAACGCCCACGGTGCCAGTTTTAACTGAAGTTGATGACGAGCAGTCATTAGCCGCGCAACTTCTTTAGTAAGGCAACTTCCTTGCCGTGTTCTGGCTCCATTCCTGGAGTTTCAAGAATTAAAGGCGCGTTGGCCACAGCTGGATGTGAAAGTAGCTCTTTAAACGGATCTACACCAATGTGGCCGTCACCGATATTTTGGTGGCGATCTTTTAATGCACCGCACACATCCATCGAATCATTGGCATGTACCAATTGAAAACGCTCGATTCCTGCGACTTCGACCAACAAATCAATCGTTGCGGTCATTCCACCCTTTACTGAAATGTCATGGCCGGCAGCAAAGACATGGCAGGTATCTAGACAAATTCCAACCTTGGGATGATATTCAAGCGCCTTTAAATACATTTCCAGATCATCTAATTTTTTAACCAAGCTTTGGCCTTGGCCTGCCGTTGGTTCTAGAAGAAGATAAGGAGCGTCATCACCAAGTGCGTTCAGAATCGGCATCATGCCTTCGTGAATTTGTTTCCAAGCTTTTTCCACATGATTCACATCTACGGCAGATCCCGTGTGAATAACTACGCCAAGTGCGCCGATTTCGGAACCGCGTTGCAGCGAATACTTGGTTGAAGCCAAAGAGTTTAAATATGTTGCCTCAGTTGGGGAACCCAGATTGATTAAAAATGGTGCATGAACATAGGTTTCAATATCTAGTTCCGCGGCTTTGATTTTAAATGCATCATCTAGTTCTGGTTTGGCCTCTGGCATCGCCCAAGTTCGGGGACTAGATGCAAAAACTTGAATCGCTTCTGCGCCAATTTCTTGTGCATATGCAATAGATCTTTTGGCCATTCCACCAGTTGTAGGGGTGTGAGCGCCGATGCGCGGCTTCTTAACTGGCGTAGGCATTGGCTTACCCTACGGTAATCGTTACCAAACTGCCACGTTTTACTGAGGTGTTGACTGCAGGTGAAACTTTTTTAACCACCTTTTTCTTGTTGTTTCCAATGCTTATAACTTTCACCTTTAGGCCAAGGGCTTCAAGCATCTGCTGTCCCGCTTTTGCCTCCATAGTGATTATCGTCTTTGGAATAACAGTGTTGCGCGGACCCTTAGAAATAAGAATCGTAACCTTGCCACCCTTATTGGCAGTTGTTCCACCTGCTGGATTTTGAGAAATAACAGCTAGCTCTGGAACATTTTCATTAAATGCATATCCAGCCTCTACCGAGAAACCTGCTTCGGTTAACTCATTCAAAGCTTGCTCGCCGCTCTTTCCAAGATATGAAGCCAGCGCAATTTGTTCGATTCCTTTAGAAACCAACAAATTAACTTTTGTATCCCGCTTAACTGAAGTCCCAGTTACAGGCGATGAAGAAATCACAAAGCCTTTAGGAATATCAGAGTTGAACACTTCGGTTACTGTTCCAACTTCTAGTGGGAACTTCTTAAGCGTAATTTGTGCAGCCTCTGGAGTTAATCCAGTTGTCATCGGTACCGCATATCGCTCCGGACCTTTAGAAACAATCAACTTCACTGTTCCACCGGCATCAACCTTGCCGCCGCCTGCAGGAATACTTTCAATGATCTTTGATTTAGGAATCTCTTCGTCAAATCTATTTTCAACAACAACTGCGGTCAGTCCCAGCGGCGAAATTACATTGACCGCTTCATCGAAACTGCCACCAACAATTGAAGGAACAACAACTCGAGAGCCTGGACCAACTAAGGTCCACCAACCACCGATTCCCAGCGCGACCGCAAGAACTAAAGCCACCTTGCGGTTGCGACGCACACGCTTACTGGCTCGTCGTTTCTTTTCTTCCTTGCGGCGAATCTCTTTTGTCGTTTCAACGACCGGTTCATCAGCTTGCACTGGAGCAACTACCTTTTCCTTCTTGCGTGCTTTCTCCCTGATTGGTTCAACCGGAAGGTCTAGCCCAAGGTCCATTTGATTCTTACGAGGGTCCAGATTTATTTGGATCTGCTGTAACTTTTCCAAAAATTCTCCCGCGGTACGAGGTCGATCATCCGGGTTCTTAGCGGTGGAACTTGCGATCAAATCATCTAAAGCTTGGGGAATCTCTTTGCGCTTACTGCGCAAACGCGGGATCTCTTCATTGACATGCATGTAAGCAATCTGAATAGGCGATTCTGCTGAAAATGGTTTTTCTCCGGTTAACATTTCATAAGCGACAATTCCAGCGGCATAGACATCACTTCGTGAATCGGCAATACCTCGCTGAACTTGTTCAGGTGAAAGGTAAGAAACACTTCCCAGGATCACACTGGATTCGGCGGTCATCGTCGAACCAATAAGTTCGCCGCGAGCTAATCCAAAGTCAGCGATTTTGACGCGACCTTCATTAGAGATCAAAATGTTTTCTGGTTTGATATCGCGATGAACTATGCCCAAAGCATGCGCTGCGGCTAACGCACTTAAGATTGGAGTCAGATAATTGATGGCATCCTTTATTTCAAAGCGACCACGTTCGATCAAATATTCACGAAGCGTATGTCCCTCAATTAATTCCATCACCAAGAAGACTGCAGGAACTCCACTTTGATTCCACCCTTGGTCTTGCACGGCAACTATGTTGGGATGGGATAAAGCTGCTGCAGCTTTGGCTTCCTTTATAAAGCGAGATACAAAAGCTTCATCTTGGGCAAGATGAGAGTGCATGATCTTGACGGCAACTTTTCGATCAAGACGGGTGTCGATAGCTTCATAGATTGAAGCCATTCCACCATTAGCGACCTGACGTAGCAATTGGTAGCGCCCATCAATGAGCTCTCCGGTCAGATCAGACATGTGCAGATTTTAAGGAGCGTGTGGTGCTCTACCCCTAAGGGCGCGCCCAAAAGAGCTATGAAGTAAGTTTAAACTCACAATTTTCTCGGGTTTGATCCTTTGCAAAGTGAATTGATTGTTGGATTTGCCATTGACGCATTTCTTTTTCAATATGTGCACCATCTCGAGCGAGAACCCTTTGCAATCCGGTGTCATTATCGATATCAAGCCAATAAGTAATTGCACCTGCTTCGCGTACTACTTTTTGAGCCGCTCCTACGCCCTCTAGAATCAAGAACTCCGTTGGATCTATAACTTCTTCTCGATCAAATTCCATTAGGTGCCAATTGAAAATCTTGATGGTGTGCGTAAGCCCAGAAAGATGCGCAGAAGTGATTGCTTGCAAAGCATCAGTCAGTGATTGCCCAAGGGCACCATCCCAACCGTTGTACAACTCATCCATGTGGATTGTTCGAACCGTTGAATCCACCGAATACTCGGCGTGCAACTGTGCGGCAAGGGTCGTTTTGCCGGCACCTGCTGGACCATCAATGGCTAAGAGAGTCACGCCAACGCTTCCACCCGATTATTGCGACAACTGCGAATATTGCATAGACAACTGATGTGAACCAATATCCAAGTGATAGGTATTGCGCTGTTGCGACAAGGTTGACGATAAGCCAGAGCACCCAAGTCTCATACTTTTCATAAATCATTAACAACTGAGCAACTAGTGAAGCAATAAGGATAAATGCATCAGTCCAAGTTGCTGCCGCGCCGATATCTGCCAACACCGGAGATAAAATTGCGACACTTACTAGGGTTCCAACCGCAATTCTGATTCGGTTTCTGGTCGAAATGGTTCCAGGTACCGCACCTGTTGGAGCCCAACCAAACCAGCCGTAAATCGCTGCACCGATGAAAACAATCTGCAACATCGCACTTGCAAAGAGATCAACTTGATAAAAGAAAACTCCGTACAGACTGCTGCTTAAAACCCACCAAGGCCAAGTGATTCTTTTTCCAGTTGTTCCTAAGTAAACGCCTACCAACGATGTGGTTGCTGCAATAAATTCCAGAATAGATACTTCATAGCCCCAGGCTGTAAATAAAGTGGATGACATAGTTAAATCCTTTCCGCATCCGCATTACCGGATGGGTCAATCGGTCGGTCTGAATTTCAGACCCTCTCAGCCTTGCGGGCTCCCGTAGCTGTTACTTTAGCGTGAAATCAGTTGGCGTTTGATGAAAGCGCCACCGGCAACACGAATCCTTCGTGCCTTTGAAGTCTTGGCACGGTGGTTAAAGATGTCGTATCCAATCTTTTCGACCTCATCAACGATTCCACAGTACAAAGTACTTGCCGCTTCAATGCATGGGCGACTAGAGGCTTCAAGCATTGCGATTCCAGGAGCAGCTTCAGCTTGTAACTGGCGCACACGTGCGATTTGGAACTTTAGCGCTTCAATAATTTCAGGAGTAAGTACACGCTCTTCCAGCATTTCACGGGTAACGCCAAACTGACCTAACTCTTTCAGCGGCAGGTATACACGGCCACGATCCAAGTCTTCATCCACATCTCTAATGAAGTTGGCTAACTGAAAAGCAATACCTAACTTTTTAGCTGCTTCAAATGCATCATTGTGAAGAGGTCCAAGAATTGGAACCATTTCAAGACCGATAACCGCAGCCGAGCCATAAACGTACTCAATTAAATCTTCGTAACTTTCATATTCCTGAACAGTTAGATCCATCGTCATTGAATGCAAGAAAGCTTCAAAATGTTCGTGGGGGATATCAAAACGATTGACGGTATCGATCAGTGCTCGACCAACATGATCCTGACTTGTTCCCTTCTTTAAATCCGCCAGAACCCCATTGCCCCAATTGCTAAGGACTTCAGCTTTTTCTTCAACACTTAATTCTGAAGCTAAATCATCAACGATTTCATCGGCATACCGCGCAAAACCGTACAACGCATGTACAAATGGACGCTTTGCTTTTGGCAACAGCAAAGTCGCCAAGTAATAAGTCTTTCCATGCAAAGCATTGAGCCGCTTGCACTCTTCGTACGATGCACGAAGATCGGGATCGGTAATCCCTGCAGCGGTTAGTTCATCCATTTACTTAACCGGACCCACAATTCGTTCTGCAGCAAGGCGACCAGAAATCAAAACCATTGGTACACCAACACCTGGTTGTGTTCCAGATCCGGCAAAGACAACATTTTCAATTCCAGCAGCCATGTTGCGGGGTCTAAATGGACCGGTCTGGAAGAAAGTATGTGCGCTAGCAAATGGTGCACCTGCTTCCATACCTTGGTTTTTCCAATCAAGTGGCGTTGTTACAACTTCGGTTTCGATTGCATCTCCGAAACCTGTGTACCCACGCTGTTCAAGAGTTTCAACCATGTGATCACGATATGGCTTGGTCTGCTTAGTCCAATCAATATCTGCGGTCAGGTTTGGGGTAGGGAAGAGAACATAGTAAGAAGTCTTACCTGCAGGAGCTAAAGCTGGATCATCTAGTGAAGGAATTGTTACAAGCACACTTGGATCGCTCATCAACTGCTTCTTCTTGATCAATTCATCAAAGACGCCATCCCATGATTCGCCGAAGTGAATATTGTGATGTGCGGCAAAGTCATACTTCTTGGAAGAGCCCACCAACATAGTCACACATGATGGGGAATAGTTAAGGCGCTTTACATTCAGCGGGGTCTTACCCAATAGATCGCGCCAAGCTACAGGTAGATCTGGGTTCAGAATGATTGCATCGCATTCGATTCGCTGACCATCTTCTGTAATGACCGCCTTTGCGCGACCATTTTGTACATCTACCTTTGAAACTGTTGTGCTGTACTTGAATTCAACACCGTGCTTTTGAGCAGCTGCCGCCATTGCGCGCGGAACTGCGTGCATTCCACCCTTAGGGAAGAACACGCCATTGACTGAATCCATGTAAGCGATAACCGCATAAATAGCTAACGCTTGTTGCGGGCTAACACCGGCATACATTGCCTGGAATGAGTACACCTTCTGTAAACGTGGGTCTTTCATAAACTGATTGACCTTTGGAGAAAGTCTGCGGAAACCACCAAGTGCAATCAATCGTGCAAGGTTGGGAGTTAAAAGATTAAAAGGTGAATCAATATTGCGATCAATGAAATCATTCATTTCATACTTGTATAGCTTGGTCACAAAATCTACATAGCGTGCATAACCTGCGGCTTCTTCAGGGCTGATCTTGTCTGCAATTTCAGCTTCCATTTGCGCGGTATTTGCATGAACATCTAATTGAGAACCATCTGCATAGAAGGCGCGGTACAAAGGAGAAACGGGCATCAGTTCAACCCAGTCCTTCATATCTTCACCGACGCAACTAAATGCATCTTGAATCAATGAAGGCATTGTTAGAACAGAAGGACCGGTATCAAATGAGTAACCATCTTTTTGTAGCAATCCACTTCGACCGCCAGGAACCGCTTCACGTTCAATCACAGTTACTTTGCGTCCTGCACCTGCAAGTCGCAAGGCAGCGCTCAAGCCGGCATAACCAGCTCCAACGATGACAACGTGATCAGTCGGACCTTTGACGCGAGCAGGCATTTACGCACTCCTTTTTGTTGCGATGTTAGCTAGCTCGACGAGCAAAGCCTTTCCATCGTTGGTGAAAAGTGAAGATTCAGCAGCACTAAGTGCGGCATCTGTCAGGGATTCAATCGTTGATTCAAGTTCGGCGCGAGCACCCGTTGTTTCAATAATTTCTTGCAAGATAGCAACGCCCTGAGCATCAAGATCCGGGCGACCAAAGTACTTCTTGCATTCTTCGGCTTGTGCTGCAGTTTGACGCTCATGTGTCATGGCGATCAACACGGTTCGCTTTCCTTCACGTAAATCATCGCCAGCAGGCTTACCTGTTACAGATGGATCTCCAAATACTCCCAAAAGATCATCACGTAATTGGAACGCTTCTCCTAGCGGCAACCCATATGCAGATAACGCCGGAAGAATTTCATAACTGTATTTCGAACTTAACGCTGCGCCCATATGAAGCGGACGCTCAATTGTGTATTTTCCAGACTTGTATCGCGCGATTTTCATAGATCGTTCAGTATCGGTGTCTTTTTGAGTCTGCTCGTGAATATCTAAAAATTGTCCGGCCATTAACTCAACTCGCATCTCGTTGTACAACGGAATCATGCGCGCGTATTGCTCAGCCGGCAACCCTGCGCTGTTAAGCATTTGATCCGACCAAACAAGAGCTAAATCTCCGAGCAGTACTGCGGCAGATAATCCATATTGAGGCGCAAAACCATCTAATTCATCTTGGACATGCATAGTTTCAAAGTGGCGATGTATTGATGGTTTACCGCGACGAGTATCAGAACCATCCATCAAATCATCATGTATCAGTGCACACGCTTGCAAGAGTTCTAATGCAGCCATTGCACGAGTTGTAGATTTTTCAATAGAACCACCCGCGGCGGCAAAGCCGGCATAAGCAAACAGGGGGCGAAGTCGCTTTCCACTATCTAGTAAGAAGGATGTCAACGCATCTGAAACCGGTGACAAATCCAATGAGATCGAATTCAGATAAGCGCTTTCGCGGTTCAGGAAGATGCTTAACTCTTCCTCAACGGCACTTCGCACGCTCTTTAATGTCGCCTTTGGCTCTGAACTCACTCGGTAACGATATCCTCACACCGTGGCTCTTCGCACTTCGTATTCATTCGAGTTCTTCCCTCCAAAGGATGTTGAGGGTGAAGATCGACTTTGGGCTGCCATTGATGGGCTTAAATCAATCGCCCCAGACTTTGTATCAGTGACTTATGGCGCCGGCGGTTCCACCCGTGATCGTTCGATTCGGATTGCTCAAGAAGTTACTAAGCGGACAGGTATTTCAACCGTTGCTCATCTGACATGTGTTGGATCTACACGTGATGAATTGATCGCAATTTTGCACAGCTATAAAGAAGCAGGCATCACAAGTATTTTGGCACTTCGCGGAGATCCAACTGGGGGACCAAGTGCGCCGTGGACTCCAACACCAGGTGGTTTCAATCATGCTGATGAGTTAGTGCAATTAGCTGATGAATTCGGTGGATTCACAATCGGAGTTGCTGCATTTCCTGATGGTCACCCTGCATCTAACGGAGATTTTGCTAAAGATGTAGATGTATTAATTCGAAAAGAACAACTAGGTGCAACTTTTGCCACCACCCAATTTTTCTTTGAAGCACAGCAGTACACCCGATTAGTTGAAGCTCTGGCTGCTCGAGGTTCGAAGTTGGTAATTATTCCAGGAATTTTGCCGGTCACCAATGTGAAGTTATTGCATCGCATGGCTGAACTTGGTGGAACGCCCATTCCGCCACAGATCGCAGACGCCTTTGCAAAAGTAGAAAACGATCCGCATGCGGTGCGCCAACTTGGCGTAGAGATAGCAACATCACTGTGCCAAGAGCTATTGGAAGCAGGAGCTCCAGGCTTACACTTCTACACAATGAATAGTTCGACAGCCACACAAGAGATCTATAGAAAGCTCAACAATGTTAAGTAAGCAAGAGTTCAAAGCAAAGTGGAGTTCTTTGCATAGTGACGCCGAAACTAAAGGCATTGTTGGTGCGTGGCTCAACATCTCTTACCGCTTTGGCTTGATTTGTACATTGCTTCGCATTTCTCCTAATGCGCTTACCTACTTAGGTTTATTGGGTGCGGTCGGAACCGCACTAACTGCACAAACCTGGTGGTCAATTCTCTTCCTTGTTTTCTCATTGTTTTGCGATGGAATTGATGGAAGCGTTGCCATATTTCAGCAGCGAGATAGCAAGTGGGGCGCAACCCTTGATTCAGTTGTAGATCGCATCAGCGAAGCGCTGTGGTTCTATACCTTGTATGCGATCGGTGTACCTGCTTGGATTCCAATTACTTTATGGAGCGTTGCAGCTTTCCAAGAGTATGCACGTACAAAGTTGATCTCATTAGGAGTCAGCGACATCGGCGTTGTAACTCCGGCAGAGCGTCCAATGCGTGCAAGTTACATATTTATTATTTTGGTAATGGGATTACTTGATTTCCCTGGCCTGACAGTTGTTTCAATAATTTTCCTTGCAATTCAGTGCTACAGCTTTATCAGTGTCGTGCGTTTTTCTCGTAGCCAATTGCTTCCGTAACTAAATCACCGCTGATTCCGACAAGGGGCAGCCCGCCACCTGGATGAGCAGAACCTCCAACTAGATACAAGCCTTTAATTGGCGAACGGTTCTTAGCGCGCATAAAGGCGGCGCGCGCACCATTACTTGAAGTTCCATAGATAGCACCGCCTGGAGCAAGAACTGCAGCTTCCAAATCTGCTGGTGTTCTAACTGTTAAGGATTCCAAACGATCACGCACTGAAATGCCACGTGCTTCGATTTGATCAATAATTGTGTTGGCATAGTTTCGAGCAAACTCTTTATCGTTCCAATCGAACTGTCCATGTGTTGGAGCATTGACTAAAACAAACCAACCTTCAAGGGTTTCATCTTTGCTCATCAATGGATCTTGTGGGGCACAGATGTAAATCGTTGGCTTTTCAACCGGCTTTCCATCGGTAAAAATGGCATCAAATTCAGCATCATAATTTTCTGGAAACAAAATTGTATGGTGGTTAAGTACCTGATCTGGGTCCTTACGCATCCCAAGTAACAAAGAAAAACCAGCCACAGAAACATCAGCACTTGCAATGTTTTTTCGCACCTTCTTCAAAGTTTGCTTATGTCCTGAAATCAGTTTGTTGTACACAAGAGATGCATCAGCATTTGCAACAACAGCATCTGCCTGTACAAAAGTTCCATCTGCCAGAACAATCCCTGTCACCTTCTTGCCTTCAGTAGCAATTGATGCAACTGGGGTGCTCAAATGAAACTTAACCCCAACATCTAATGCGCGCTGATAAACCGTTGCGGTCAGTTGGCCTAGGCCACCCTTAACGTGCCAAGCTCCAAAGCTTTCTTCCACGAATGCAATAGTAGAAAGCACGGCTGGCGCTTTGCGTGGATCGGATCCACTGTAAGTGGCGTAGCGATCCATGATGTAACGCAGGCGTTGATCTTTAACAATCTCATCTGCGTGCGTGCGTAATGTTTTCCACGGCGCAATGATTTTCATGTCCCGCAAAAAAGTGAAGCGCTTCATCAGAGAGATAGGGGATTTCAGTTCGGATTCAATAAAGGGTCCACGGCTGACATCCCACATACGTTCTGCGCGTTTCATAATGCGATCCCACTGGGCGGCGCTTTCTGGACCAAAAGATTGAGTAATCGAATCCAGGGTTTCTTTTCTAGAAAGATTGGCAAATTTCACATTGCTGCCATCTGCAAAGCGATAATCAAAAGATGGATTTACTGATTCGATAGGGCAGACCAAGCCCATTGGTTTGCCAGTTCGCTGAAAGAAATCTTTGTAGACCGCTGGCAAAGTTAGTAACGAAGGTCCAGTATCAAAGGCAACTTTTCCGATCCATTCAGTGCGGCATTTTCCACCAACTTGATCAGATGCTTCATACAGTTCAACGTGATGCCCGCCGCGTGACAAACGTGCAGCAGCGGTCATGCCACCCATTCCTGCGCCAATCACCACGATCTTCATACTGTGCGACCTTTCCATGTCACTGACTTGCGCACTAAGTATGAGTAAGCAATCAGGTAAATCAGCGCAGCGATTGATATCGGATGCAACACACTATCTAGAACACTGCCACGACTCTTGATTGCACTTAGTACTCGGGTTGCAACCATGGCAGCAAAACCAAGCCAACCGTATGGATTTCCTGCAAGCCCCACAATCAATGTTCCAAGGCTTGTCGCAAACAGAAATGCAACTACAAATACGGCGCCCATCACAGATCCAAATGCCTTGTTTAACGACTTTCCATATCCGCCCTTAATCTCTTTCCAGGATGCATACATTCGAGTCTCGGCAATATCCGCACCGTTTATGACGGTTCCAGCTGATCCACTAGCAATTAATTCACGAGCTAAGAAAACATCATCGATAACTGAGTGTTTAACGGATTTATATCCGCCAATTGCATCAAGTGCCGAACGACGTACGACAAAGAACTGCCCATTGGCCACAGCCATAGATTTACGTCCTGAACTTTCTGCATAACGCAGTGGAACGGTTGTAAGCCATGACCACTGAAGCAAAGGCTGAATCAAACGCTCAGCAAAAGTTTGTGCAATCTGGCGGGGATACGGTGAAACAAAATCCAATCGCGCACCATGCAGAAGCGTGACCGCCTTATTGATCGCATCATTGCCCAGCCGAACATCTGCATCAATTGAAACAAGCACATCTTCATTGCTTGCTTCGTACAACTGCTGCAAAGCCCAAGTCTTACCTATCCAGCCATCAGCAAGAGGTGCACCTTTAATTACTATAAAGCGTGAATCACCCGCAGTTAGTCTTTGCAGAAGCTCATACGTTGAATCTTCTGAGTTGTCATCAAGTAAGTAATAGTGAAAAGGGCCTTCTTGGGCCGAAAGGGTTGTAACAATTCCTTCGACATTTTCGGCTTCATTGCGCATCGGAACCACAACACCGACAGAGTCCAACAATTGTGAAGTGGCTCTAGGTGTACGAATCTGGACAAAGTTAACCGCTGCAATTGTGAGCAGAATTAATGGAATTAAAAAGAAGAGAATCATCAAAAGGCTAGGGTCTTCCGACCCATCGATTAAAGAAGTAAGGAGCTAGAAGCACTCCAAGGATTGCACCAGAAAACAGTGCGATTCCGGGACGACCAAAGAAGAACAAGTTGCCAACAACGCCTGAAAACCAAGTCCAGAAAAGTAGAACATCTGCAGCAAGTAAAGATCCGCCAACCTTGCGGCGATCACGTGGTGTAGCAAAGTGCAAAATAGTTATCAGCGTCATTCCAGACAATAGCCAACCAAAAGTGTTGGACAATGGAATTTCAGGTTGAAAGGGAACATGTGCACCATTAACAACCCATGTCCAGCGACCAGCAGTAACCATAAGAGGATCCAAGAACAAATCCCAAGCCATCATCAATAATCCGCCATACAAAAACACCCATGATTTACCAATGCGTCGTGCAGCAACTAAACATGGGTGAGCGATCATGACCCAAGCAAAAGGCACAACTAAAGGCACATCAAATAACTTTGGGCCTAATGTCGATGAATACGAATATTCGCCAAAAGGCCAGCTAGTTGAAACACCTAGTTGTTCGATGAAGTAACCAAATGGAAGCGTGATCGCTAATAAGCTCCAGCCATAGCGAGCACCATAGGCAGCGATTCCGTGAAGAAACATGGCAAGTGCTGCGGTTAAAACAGATGTGATTGTGATGAACTGCAATACATCGCCATCAACTAATGGATAAGCAATCTGCATCAAAATTGTTAAGCCAAGTGCAACACCCATTACTTTGATTAGCAGGGGAGATGCGCCACCTCTAGCCCTGCGACGGGGTGTGTAATGGCGGATGGACATAGGTATAAGTCTGCCTTATTCCTTTTATTTAAGACAGTTACTGCAATGTTCCGCGGACTTCACGCACAGCAAAGCGCGCGAAAAGCTCTTCGGAATACCAGTTATAAGCCGATGTATCTGCAATCGCCTTTTGATGCGCAGCCCCTTTGTATGCAAAGTCGCGAATCGCGGCGGCTGATTGCCACAGTGAAAAAGTTCCCTGTAATCCAATGGGAGCTTCACCAATTCCGATGGCTGCAACTAAGCCGGGTGCTGCTTTTAGCGAAACGGTAACGGGTGGGACTGAACTCCAAAATCTAAAGTTCTGGCTCCACTTAATTCGTGCACGAGTTATCGCCGCGACCTGTCCATCCCAGTCTTTAACAGTTGCAACAAAAGGTTCTTTGCCTGCCCACTTACCGTGGGAAGAAATTGGATCTAATACTGCACGAAATTCAGAAACCGAGTTATTGCGCCAGCGCTTTACGACAGTTGAAGAATCAAACTTTTCAATGTCCTCAACTACTGCCACCAAACCCCATTGCAAAGCATGAGCATCACTGGGGGTAAAGGTCTCGCCCTTACCGGTGCCCAAAGATTTATGAAATGAAACATTCTTATCCTGGAACAAAGAGAATCGATCAAAGCCCATTGCTGTAATCGCGAAAGGTAGCTTTGCAGGCTTGATCTTCCAAAAGTAAGCAACGATCATTGCGAGCTAATTTCTATTAGATCCCACTTGTTGCCGTACTTGTCTTTGAAGACAACAACTTGGCCATAGGCCTCTTGGCGAGGTTGTTCAATAAATTCTATTCCTCGGGATTTGTAGCCTTCATATGTTTCCGCAAAATTTGTGGTGTACATGAAGAATCCAACTCGACCGCCCGTTGAATTACCGATTGCAGCTCTTTGCTGATCTGTTGCAGCTTTAGCTAACAAAATCTTGGCACCATCTGTGCTGGGAGCAACTACAACCCAGCGTTTTTCAGGAGACATCACCTTGTCTTCTATTAATTCAAATCCAAGATCATTTACATAATGCGCGATTGCCAAGTCGTAATCATCAACGACAAGTGCGATCATTCCCAAAGTGTTCATACTTATTCACCAACAATCATAGGCTTTGCACCCGTGCACGCAAGTAATTCAGCGAATGTTGTTGGATACACCGCATGAGGATGACCTGCCGCAGCCCACACAACGTCATAGTCATTCAGTGCTTGATCAATAAGAATTGTTGCGGGGGATACCCATCCAATGGGGGCAACGCCACCAATAGAAAAGCCTGATTTCTCCTTAACGTAATCGGCATCAACTCGGCCAAGCTTTTCTATACCCAAATTCTTTGCAACTAATTCTGTATCAACTCGGTGGCGACCGCTTGTGATAACTAGCAGAGGAGAATCATCCTGAAGTTTGAAGATAAGTGAGGATGCAATCTGTCCGACTTCAATACCTAAAGCAGAAGCAGCTTCTTGCGCGGTGCGGGCGCTATCTGACAGCACGTGAACTTCTCCAGTTAAACCGTGTTCGGCAAGGGCGGCAATGACTCGCTTGACCGCTGCTTTTTCCTTTACGCCTTCCACCTTCGTAGATTATCGAACTATTCAAGTACTCTCAGCACAAGATGAATACAGATTTGTACGCAATGGGTATGCGCGCCCGCAACGCTATCTATAGCTGCTTCTTTCTTTTGGGCTTTTTGGGACTTGCATGGATTCCACGTATTCCAGAGATTAAAGACTCTCTGAATTTAAGTGATGGTCAGTTTGGGCTAGTTCTATTGGCAAGCACCGTTGGCTCAATTCCTGGCGCACAAATTGCCGGGCGAGCAGTGCACTCGTATTCATCAAAGTTGGTTGTTCGAATATCTGGAGTCTTGTTACCAGTTGGTGTTTTTGTGATTGGCATGGCTGACACTGTCCAGATCTTGTTACTTGGGCTCTTTATAACAGGTTTCAATGTTGCATTTATGGATATTGCAATTAACGGCCAAGCTGTTGAGATTGAAAAACACACCAAGGGGCGCTGGATGTCTAGTTTTCATGGCTTCTGGAGCATTGGTGCATTTGCGGCCACCTTAGTTGGCGGATTAATCGCTAACTTTGTTTCACCTCGTGACAACCTGATTGGCATAGCCGTGATTGGCTTACTTACATTTCAGTTTGTGGCTAACTTCATGTTGCCTGCCGAACATGATGGTCACTTAGGTGAACCCGGAAAAGATGACGCTGGCAAAGTAAAACTTGTTGGTAAAGAGTCACTTATTTTATGGGCCCTTGGAATTGGATTGATGTGTTCCTTGATTCCCGAAGGTGGTGCTTACGAATGGAGTGGAATCCTTTTGCAAGACCATATGGGAATCGGTAAAGGTTTAAATGCAGCCGCAGCCACAACTTTCT
>Ga0207940_1000320_pt1 | contig 16394 bp, 17 predicted proteins | sample LakMenEpi06Jul12_FD_150676 | JGI IMG/M metagenome (GOLD analysis project Ga0207940, IMG submission 150676) | Freshwater microbial communities from Lake Mendota, WI - 06JUL2012 deep hole epilimnion (SPAdes) | ecosystem: Environmental > Aquatic > Freshwater > Lake > Epilimnion/Euphotic zone ... | reverse complement strand
TCGTGACCGTACTCTTTAACACCTTTACGAACTACGGCGCGGATAACCGCGTTAAGACCAGGGCAATCTCCGCCGCCAGTGAGGACACCAATACGCATGATTTACTCCAACAATTTTATTGTTTGTTTATGTGGCTCAAATACTTTCCGCCACCTGTGGTCAACGCTGACTGGCACAGTCTAGCCTTGACCCATGGCTAATCGACAACTCATTGCCGGCGTGGATTCCTCAACACAATCTGTGAAGGTTGTGATTCGTGATGCTCACACGGGTCAATTAGTGCGAGAGGGACGAGCATCCCACCCCGACGGTACCGAAGTGGATCCGGCGCATTGGCTTACTGGATTACACGCAGCTTTTAATGATGCCGGTGGTTTAGATGATGTCGAAGCAATTTCTATTGCAGGACAACAACATGGAATGGTCGCATTAGATTCTGATGGCGAAGTTATTCGTCCCGCACTTTTGTGGAATGACACGCGTTCTGCAAAGGAAGCTGAGGATCTGAACCGTGAAGTTGGCGGCGATCATGTAATCGCGCGAAAAGTTGGTTCTAAATTAGTTGCATCATTTACTGCATCCAAGGTGCGCTGGATGGCAGATCATGAACCTGAAAACGCTTCACGTGTTGCATCTATTGCACTGCCCCACGATTGGCTGTCATGGCAGTTGCAGGGCGGTAAGGATTTATCAAAGTTGTTTACCGATCGAAGTGATGCATCTGGAACTGGTTACTTTGATCCCAGCACTTCGCATTACCGAGAAGAGATTGTGCGTTTAGCTCTTCGTCATGATCAGAATTTCACCCTTCCGCGAATAATTGAGCCCTCACAATTTGGTGGCACAACCCTTGCTGGTATTCCAATTGCTGCTGGTGCTGGTGACAACGCAGGTGCGGCTTTGGGTTTGCAGGCACAACCCGGCGATGTTGTAGTTTCATTAGGAACAAGTGGCACCGCATTTGCAGTATCTGAAACCCCAACGCATGATCCATCGGGCGCCGTTGCAGGTTTTGCCGATGCAACTGGTCGCTATCTGCCACTTGTCTGCACATTAAACGCTGCACGTATTCTTGATGCAGCTTGTCGCATTCTTGGAAAGACTCATGATGAGGTTGCACAACTTGCCTTAGCTGCAAAACCTGGTGCTAACGGACTAACTCTTTTGCCGTACTTTGAAGGTGAACGAACCCCTAACCGCCCTAAGGCAACTGGTGTATTTGCCGGAATGAACCTGAATAATTCAAACCCAGAAGATATTGCGCGTGCAATGGTTGAAGGAATGCTGGCAGGTTTAGCTGATGCAGTTGATTCACTTGTTGCATTAGGTGTCGGCATTAATCGAATTCTGTTAATCGGCGGAGCTGCAAAAAATCCAGCCGTACCTGTTATTGCAAGTGCGTTGTTTGGCCGCGAAGTATTGGTTCCACCTGCAGGTGAATACGTTGCAAATGGCGCAGCTAAGCAAGCAGCCTGGGCTTTACTTGGTCAGATGCCAACCTGGGATTTAGGTGAAGTTGCACATCACAACAGCGCTGCAACACCTGAAGTAATGGTTAAGTACAAAGAATTAAAACATCAGACCGAAAACTGGTAACTAAACGGTAACGCGAACACCTTTACCAACGATAACAATTCCGCCATCGCTGACAGTAAAGCGTTGACGATCGCGTTCTAGATCTACACCGATTTGTGCACCTGGATCAACGATCACGCTTTTATCCAAAATAGCCTTGCGGATAATGGCTTTCTCACCAATGCGCACATTAGGCATCAAGACTGTGCCTTCTACGATTGCAGCTTTTCCAACTGAAACATCGTAGGAAACAACTGATCCATGCAGTATTCCGCCAGCGACAATCGAACCTGCACCAACAATTGAATCGTGCGCAGATCCACCTTCGCTGAACTTTGCAGGTGGCAGTGAAGGTGGGTTGGTTAGCAATGGCCACTCCCGGTTATACAAATTAAAAATTGGATGAACAGATACAAGATCCATATGCGCGTCGTAGTAAGCGTCAATTGAACCTACATCGCGCCAGTAACCCTTGTCGCGATCTGTTTCTCCTGGCACAACATTATTTGCAAAGTCATAAACCTTGGCCTGACCTTGTGAAGTTAAATAAGGAATTATGTTTCCGCCAAGATCATGACGGGATTCGATATCTTCAGAATCCAGAATTAGCGCTTCTTCCATGACGTCGCGCTTGAAAATGTAATTACCCATCGACACTAGTGAGAGTTCAGGGTGGCCAGGCATTGCTGGTGGATTAGCCGGCTTTTCATGGAAAGCCTTAATCGTGATTCCATCTTCGGCTAATTCAATAACACCAAAATCATGTGCTTCAGCGCGCGGCATACGGATAGCTGCAACTGTTACCCCTGCCCCAGTTTCTAAATGTTGCTGGAACATCTGCATTGGATCCATGCGATAAACGTGATCCGCACCAAACACCAAAACATGCTTTGGGTCTTCATCATGAATTAAATTGAAGTTTTGCAAAATTGCATCAGCGCTGCCGGTGTACCAACGTGGTCCAAGTCGCTGCTGCGCAGGTACTGGAGTGATGTAATTTCCAAGAAGTGATGACATGCGCCACGTTGTTGTTATGTGACGGTCAAGTGAATGTGACTTGTACTGCGTTAATACTGCAACTTTTAGCATGTTGGCATTTGCCAGATTGGATAAAACAAAATCAACTAAACGATATGAGCCGCCAAATGGAACAGCAGGCTTGGCGCGATCTGCTGTGAGCGGCATTAAACGCTTTCCTTCGCCACCAGCAAGAACGATGCTGAGCGGAAGTTGCAGTTTGGCCATGTCTTAACGATAGCCTTTCACCCTTGTCCGAGGAAGAGGCTCTCAAAGATATGACTGCGTTGAAGGTTGGAATCGTTACCAAAGAGTGGCCACCGGCCATCTATGGTGGCGCTGGAGTGCATGTTCTTCAGCTAACGCAAGCCCTTCGCACAATCAATGATGTTCATGTCGATGTTCACTGCTTTGGCGGTCCGCGCGATGATGCTTTTGGTTACTCATTGCCCAGTGGTTTTGCAGATGCCAATCCTGCCGTCCAAGCTTTAGCGATCGATCTTGAAATGGCTACACATCTTGGTCATGTAGATGTTGTTCATTCGCACACTTGGTATGCAAATATGGCTGGACATATCGCTGCGTTGCAACACGGCATTCCGCACATTGTTAGTGCGCACTCTTTGGAACCTTTACGTCCTTGGAAAGCTGAACAATTAGGCGGCGGATATCGCATTTCTTCGTGGGCTGAAAAAACAGCATACGAAGGCGCAAGTGCCATCATCGCAGTCAGCGATGGAATGCGCGCTGATGTTCTAAAGGCATACCCTTCTATTGATCCAGCAAAAGTTGTCACAATTCGAAATGGTGTAGACACTAATAAATTTGCACCAAATCACGATCATTCAGTGCCTGAAAGTTTTGGAATTAGCGGACCGTATGCAATCTTTGTTGGACGGATTACGCGTCAAAAAGGTTTAGCCCATCTTTTGCGTGCTTGGAAAGATGTACCGGCGGAATTTGGCTTGGTTTTAGCTGCTGGATCTCCTGATGAAGAGGGAATCGGCAACGAAGTTGCAGCCTTGATCGCTGAACTTCAATCAACCCGCAGCAATGTGTGGTGGATCAAAGAGATGCTCCCCCATGATCAGTTAACTGCGATGCTTACCGCAGCAGACTTATTCATCTGTCCTTCAATTTATGAGCCACTTGGAATCGTAAATCTAGAAGCCATGGGATGTGAAACCGCAGTCCTAGGTTCTCGTGTAGGCGGTATCCCAGAAGTTGTTGCTGATAAAGAAACTGGCGAGCTTGTTGACTACAACGGTGAGGCAGCACCTTTTGAAAAAGCCTTGACCGAGTCCATTTCTCGTTTGATGTCTCAACCTGAACTGCTGAAGAAATACGGTGCTGCAGGTCGCGTACGTGCTCAAAAACTTTTTGGGTGGGATGCCGTTGCAGCATTAACAGTTGAGCTTTATCGAAAGGTGAAAAATAAGTGACCCGCAAGTCAATGATTTACTTTGGTTTAGTGGGTTTTCTGTGGGGTATTCCATACCTTCTCATGAAGGTTGCTGTTGAAGATTTTCCACCTGCTGCTGTTGTAGCTGGTCGTACGTTAATTGGCGCGTCAATCTTGATTCCGATTGCCATTTATCGCAAGAAGTTTAACGGCGCGGTACTGGGTTTTAAGTTTGTTGCCTTCTATGCGCTGCTCGAAATGATTGGTCCCTGGATTCTAATCACTACTGCTGAGCAAAAGATTAGTTCTGGCTTAGCCGGATTATTGGTGTCAACCGTTCCAATTTTTGCGACCATCATTACATCTATGCGCGGAGATCACTCCGTGTGGCAGTTCAAGCGCATATTTGGAATTGTGGTTGGTTTCTTAGGATTGATCTTGGTTGTTGGAATCGAAAGTTTGACGGGAAGCGCCGATCTTTTATCTATCGTGATGGTTCTTATCGCATCAGTCAGCTATGCCTATGCGGTAATCATGATTCTTTCAAATCTTCCATTAGTTGATGGAATTGCAATTAATGGGCTTGCCATGGCACTTACAACTATCTTTTGGGGTCCAGTTGCAATTGCGCAATGGCCATCAAACATTTCAATGAACTCTGCACTTTCATTAATTGCCTTAGGTGTGCTGAGCACCGCTTTTGCCTTTATTTTGTTCTTCAAGTTAATGGAAGATATCGGGCCAGCTCGCGGATCATTGGTAACTTATGTGAACACAGCGGTGGCTGTTGTGCTCGGTGTGATCATCTTGAAGGAGCCACTAACAGCGGGAATTCTTATTGGTTTGCCTTTGGTGTTGGTTGGTTCATATCTAGCTAGCAAAAAGAGCCAAGATAAAGTTGCTGATTAAGCTTTTTCGCCGAACCCAAGTTTTGCAAGAAGTTTTGGATCCTTTTGCCATTCCTTTGAAACCTTAATGTGAAGTCCAAGGAAGATTTTTGCCGCAAGTGCGCGCTCAATATCTGTGCGAGCTCGAATTCCGATTTCCTTTAATCGAGCGCCTTGATGGCCCAGCAAGATTGCTCGTTGGGTATCGCGCTCTACATGAATAGTTGCATGGACATCGAAAAATGGGCGAGATCCTTTTTCTTCGCGCTCACCAAACTCATCAATAGTTACAACAATTGAATGCGGAAGCTCTTCACGAACATCCTGCAGCGCGGCTTCTCGAATGAATTCACAGATTAACTGTTCGATTGCCTGATCACTCGTTGTTCCTTCTGGGTAGTACTGAGGGCCTGCCGGCAGGTTATTTCCAATAAGTTCATTGAGAAGATCTACTTGATCGTGAATTGCTGCCGATACCGGAATGATCTCATCCCACACAAAGCCTTCGGCAATCTTCATGATGCCAAGCAAGCGAACCGCTAATTTTTCCTTTGAAATCAAATCAGTCTTTGTAATAACTGCGAACTTTTTTGCCTTGGGATGCTTAGCAATTTCAGCAGCAATAAATGTGTCTCCGGCACCAGATGTCTCATCAGCTGGAATACACATGATGACAATGTCGACTGAATCCATGCTCTGATCCACAACTTGGTTTAAGCGTTGCCCCAATAATGTCTTTGGCTTGTGAACGCCAGGTGTATCTACAAGGACGGCTTGAAATTCGGGGCGATGAACAATTCCACGGATCGCAGTACGAGTTGTGTTGGGATGATGAGAAGTAATTGCAATCTTGCTACCTACGAGTGCGTTAATCAAAGTCGATTTTCCAACATTTGGGCGGCCAACAATGGCAACAAAGCCCGAACGGAAATCACTCATAGGCTTATTCTCTCATCAATTAGCTCCTACAAACTCCACCGCATCTGCCACAGATGTAACGATCTCTGCTGCTCGCTCACCAATTAAGCGATGACAACCTTCGCTTGTGGGTGAATTAATTGGTCCTGGAATCGCCATAACCGGGCGAAAGATCTCTGCTGCATCACGTGCGGTGCGTAATGATCCACTGCGAAATGCAGCTTCAACAACAAGTGTTGCTTTCGATAGTGATGCAATCAATCGATTACGGGTTAAGAAGCGATGCGGAAGCGCGCGGTGTCCCGGCATGAACTCGGTAACCATTGCTCCTGATTCGCAAATTTCGGCAAACAGCCGCGTGTTTCCCGCTGGATAATTAATATCAATTCCAGATGCAATAACTGCAACTGTCACACCTTCTGCAATCAGTGCCCCTTTATGTGCATAGGAATCAATTCCATATGCTCCCCCACTAACAATTGCCCATTCACGGTCGGCAAAACCTGCGGCAAAGTCTCCAGCTATTCGCGCTCCATAGGATGTTGGATTGCGGGTTCCAACAATGGCAAGTGATGGTTGATGCACCGCGCTGATGTTTCCTTTAAGTATTAGGCCGATCGGTGGTGCAGCAAGATCATTGACCTGTAGGGGCCAATCATCATCTAATGGAGTAACCAGTCGAGCTTGATGTGCAGCAATGTCGGTTAACACTTGCTCACCGCTCATCTGACGAAGCTCGGAAATTAGCTTCTCATTTTTAATCGAGTCATACCCGCCAGACATTAATTTTTCATACACAGCAAGTGCGCCCTTGGTCGAAATTTCGGAGGACCAAAAGGGATGTCCCGCTTCGATTGCACTAAACAGCGCCGCGCGTGCTAGTTGTTCTGTCACGCTTCGACCTTGCCTCTCATGGTGTGAGCGGCCATAACATTTTCTAAAGTTGGTGTTGGGTTATTGTGCAGATCAGCAAAACTCCAAGCGGTGCGGATGATTTTGTGTAAGCCGCGGGCAGTTATGTGTTCACGATCTAGTTCATCATGCAGAAAGTTCATCGCACTTCTTTCAGGCTGAAATGTTGAACGCAAAGCACGTGCCGGTATCTGAGAATTCAAACTCCAGCCCATTCCAGCAAAACGTTTTTTTGCGACCTCTCGAGCAGCAATCACTCGGGTGCGAATTACGGTGCTGCTTTCTCCTAATTCATCCCGTGCCATATCTACACGTCCTACAGGATCTACCTGAACTCGCAAATCAATTCTGTCCATTAAGGGTCCTGATAACTTTCCTAGATAACGCCTAACCTGTTGCGAAGTGCAGGTGCAATTATGGCCGCGTCCAGTGAACTTTCCACATGGACATGGATTAGCAGCTAAAACCAAAAGAAACTGTGCTGGAAAAGTTAAGTTTCCAATACTACGTGCGATCGTAATGGTTCCAGATTCCAAAGGTTGTCGCAGCGCATCTAAGACACCTGGCCCGCATTCAGGTGCTTCATCAACAAATAAAACACCGTAATGTGCAAGTGAACATGCACCGGGCTTGATTGCATGTGATCCGCCACCAACCATCGCGATGCGAGTAGTTGTGTGATGGGGCGAGACCATTGGCGCAAGCAGCGATAACGGTGAACGTTGAGTCAAAGTGCCAGCAATTGAATGAACTGCAGTCACTTCTAGTGCTTGATCAATGCTTAGCGCCGGCATGATTGTAGGAATTCTTTCGGCAATCATTGTTTTTCCGGCACCGGGTGGACCAATCAACAAGATGTGATGTCCCCCAATAGCAGCAATTTCTGCAGCCAAACGTGCGGTGGATTGTCCGGCAACATCGGCAAAATCCAAACGAGTGTCAGTTTGTTCCCACTGCAAATCAAACTCTTGCACTACTTCGCGTTCTCCAGTTCGTAGCCAGCGCAGTACTTGTTTTAGATGGTGCATCGGAATAATTGTCATTGCTTGCATCAGTTGTGCTTCTTCAAAGTTTGCCGCTGGTACCACTGCGGTGCGAACACCTGCTTTGTACGCAGCCATAAGCGCAGGCAATACGCCACGAACCGAACGAATCCGACCATCTAATGAAAGTTCTCCCAGAAACAAAAGCTCTTCAATCTTTTCTGTTGGAACACTTTGATGGGCTGAGAGCAACGCAATACAGATAGCCAAATCAAAACTGGAACCACTTTTGGGCAACCAAGCTGGTGATAGCGAGACGGTAACTTTTCGATTGGGCCACACTTCCCCACAATTTACAATTGCACTGCGTACTCGTTCTCTTGATTCTGTAAGTGCGGCATCTGGTAAACCCAGCAATGAATAACCTGGAAGCCCATCTGCAATATCAACTTCTACAGCGACCAAATGCCCTTCTAAACCTAAGAGCGCTACTGAATGAGTAAGAGCAAGGGTCATAACAACTTCTCGCGGTATTCAATTTCATGTGAACCATTAGCTTTAACAAGCACAGCTGCAACATCGATTTGATACTCACATCCCAGACATCCATGCGTAGCTAGCCAGGCAAGTGCCAACCGCTGCATGCGATAAGCCTTATCTCGATTGATTGCTTCAAATGGATGTCCGAAAGCAACCGAGCTTCGGGTCTTGACCTCTACAAATGAAAACACGCCAGTTGGATACAAGGCGATAATGTCGATTTCGCCTTCACGGATCCGCCAATTGCGTTCGATAACTTCGATGTTTCGATTGATCAGAAATTGTGCAACAGCTTCTTCGCCTTGTGCACCGGTAATTTGATTGCTCTTTGTCTTCATGATCAGAGAGGATAAATACCCCGATCACAGCTACTTTAATTCCTTGGTTTACTTGTGGATTAACGCCGCAACATTGGCAAAGGAACGACGATGTTGTGCACACGGTCCATGCTCATTGAGGGCTTTGGTGTGAGCCGCAGTGATATATCCCTTGTGGCCAGCAAAACCATACAGCGGGAATTCAAGATCCATTTCGCGCATGATGCGATCTCGAGTTACCTTGGCAATAACTGATGCAGCACTAATTGAAACTACAACTTGATCGCCCTTCCAGACTGCAAGGTTAGGAACTCCTAAGCCTTCGATGGCATATCCATCTGTAAGAACGTATGCGGGTTCAACGCTTAAACCTTGTACCGCCCGGCGCATACCATCCAGGTTTGCCGCATGTACCCCGCGCGAATCAACTTCATATGCAGGGACAATTACAACGCTTACTGATGCAGCTACTTGATGAATTAAATCAAAGACCGCATCGCGTTTGGATTCGACAATTTCTTTTGAATCCCGCACAACGGCTAATTCGGCAGCAAAGGGATCATTGAGAACAACGGATGCGATTACTAATGGACCTGCACACGCACCACGACCAGCTTCATCGACACCTGCAATCGGTGAGATTCCAGCACTAGTTAAAAGCTGTTCAATAACCTTCATAAGGTTACTTGTTTAGTACATCAACTCTTGGAACATATGTGATGTTCTTGAAAGGCCAGATGATGCCAACAACTCGTCCGCTGACCTTGGACAAAGGTATGAAACCCTTATTGATATCGTCTTGGTGATAACGCGAATCAGCACTTGCTGCTCGGTGATCTCCAAGCACCCACAACTTGCCTTTGGGAACAGTCACATCAAAGTTCATTTCTGATGGTTTGTTTCCAGCAAAGATGTAAGGCTCAATAACTTCAACCCCATTAACGCTCAAGTTGCCGGCTTTTGTGCAACAAACAACACGATCTCCGCCGACACCAACAACACGCTTAACTAAATATTGCTTTGCGGGATTTGGAAGAACACCAACTGCAACCAGCGCGCTCTTCGCCTTTGCAACTAACTGGTTTGTTGTGGCGTCATATGGTTCAGGAAGCCAATTATCTGGATCGCGGAACACGACTACATCTCCGCGCTTAATGTTGTCTGAAATAAATGGAACCTTGTTAACAGCAACGCGATCTTTAACCTGAAGTGTGTTTTCCATAGATCCTGAAGGAATATAGAAAAACTGCACTAAGAAACTCTTGATAAATAGGGATACGACTAATGCAACAACTACAAGGATTGGGAGCTCCTTAAGGAGCGATCCCTTATTGCGCATTGAAAAGATTATTCAGCTTTTGGAGCTTCTTCAGTTGCTTCTTCAGCAACTGGTGCTTCAACTACTGCTTCGGCTGCAGGTGCTTCGACAACTGCTTCAACTGCTGGAGCTTCAACAACTTCTTCCACAGCAACCGCTGCCGCAACAGGCGCTACAACAACTACTGGTTCTGGAGTTGAAAGAATTCCATCGCCGTAACCTTCAACGCCATCGCGCTTTTCGCGAATCTTTGCAGCCTTACCGCGTAGGTCGCGTAGGTAGTACAGCTTGGCGCGACGTACTTCGCCCTTCTTTACTAACTCAATCTTTTCGATCACTGGTGTGTGAACTGGGAATGTACGCTCAACACCAACGCCGTATGAAACCTTACGGATTGTGAAAGTTTCGCGAACTCCATCGCCTTGGCGACGAATAACGATTCCTTGGAAAACCTGAAGACGGCTCTTGCTACCTTCGATAACACGAACATGGATCTTGAGCTCATCACCAGCACGGAACTGTGGGATGTCTTTGCGCAGGGATACTGCATCTACGGCGTCAAGAATGTTCATATTCGGATCCTTTTGTCATTTCTATTAAGCACACGCTTTGGCGGTGCAGACTGCGTATTGTGCCATAGCCACGCTCGGAAGCGTAAATCGCGCCTGGGCCTACTCGGGGATCGACGCCTTGAGCGCCTCGTACAGGTGTGGGCCGGCAGCCAGGGTCAGATTGAGCCCATGCCATGGGTGCGTGCTCACAACCGCCCCGGCTTCTCGGGCGATCAGCTCAGCTGCGGCTAAATCCCATTCATGCAACCCAGTTTCAAAGTAGCCATCAACTAGACCCGTTGCCACATGGCAAATATCGGCTGCGGCGGAACCAATTCTGCGTAAATCTCTAATCTGGGGAATAAGTACATTCACAATCTTTAACTGTTCGATGCGATCTTTTACATCGTAGGCAAAGCCCGTTGAAAACAGCGCGCGATTTAGTTCTACGGGATTGTTGCACGCAATCTTCACATCATTTAGGAATGCTCCCCCGCCTTTGCTTGCATGCCAGGTTGATTGAACAGTAGGACTGTGAACTACGCCAACCAATGTTCCATTCTCATCTTTTGCAGCAATGCTTACCGCCCAGCCAGGTAATCCGTAGAAATAATTGACGGTGCCATCTACGGGATCAATCACCCAAGTTATTCCGCTCTTACTTGCGCGAGATGTTCCTTCTTCTCCGATGATTCCATCGTCGGGGCGGGCAGCCAAAATACTTTCTACAATTAGTTTTTCACTAGCTAGATCCATCTGCGTTGCTATATCAATTGCAGTTGATTTAACAGTTAAGTCCCACGACGCTGGTCGATTAACCAAAAGATCACCTGCTTGGCGAGCTATCTTTAGCGCAAGTTCAAGCAATTCCTTGGAATCGGTCATGAACCCAGTCTAATGGCGAGATAGACTCTTGCCTATGTTCTCAGGGTATTCCACGATAGTTAAAACCCCTGGGGCCCTTAAATTTTCGATATCTGGATTGATTGCGCGCATGCCAATTTCCATGGATTCTCTTGCCTTAATTTTTATCGTAGTTGCTGCAAGTGATTCTTATGCGATTGCTGGTGCACTTAGTGCAACAGCTTCAGTTGTTATGGCATTTGCTACGCCACATTGGTCACGTGTTGCTGATCGAATTGGCCAGAGCGCCATGTTGGTGCGTGTTATTCCGATTAAGGTTGCCGGGCTTTGTCTTTTCACGTTTTTAGTTTTGAATCAAGCACCAACGTGGACTTGGTTTGTGAGCATCATTATTGCTGAATCAATGTCAGTCAATACCGGCGGATTAGTTCGTCGCCGCTGGTTACATGTTTTAAGTCCAGATAAATCAAGTACCGCCGAAGATGAACAAGATCGTCACTTAGTGAACACGGCATATTCCTTTGAAGCGCTGATGGACGAAGTTGTGTTTATCTTGGGTCCAATCATTGTCACCGCCTGTGCCACAACCATTTCACCAGCTGCTGGAATGATGGCTGGAATCTTCTTTTTGGCAGTCGGTGTTCCTTTGTTTGTCATGCAAAAATCAACTGAGCCACCATCTACTCCTAAACGAATAATTGATCCCCATCCAGCGGTAATTCGAAACAAACGAGTGCAAGCGATAGTTCTTGCCACAACATTGCTTGGTGGTTTTTTCGGATCGATCGCAATTGTCACTGTTGCTTTTGCAGAACAACGCGGTCAAGCAGATAAATCTGGTCTGCTGTTAGCCATTTGGGCTTTCGGAAGCGGAATCGCTGCAATTATCAACGGCGCCATCAAATGGAAGTCATCTAGCGCAACCCGCTTCTTGATTTTCTTATTCTTACTTACTGCCCTGTGTGTCCCCATGTTATTTACACACACCTTGGGATGGCTGGCAGTTGCTTTATTTTTTAACGGTTTTGCTATTGCACCATTAGTGATCAATGCATACGGCGTTGCAGAAGGTGCAGTACCGCCGGATCAAATTACTGAGACTTTGACGTGGGTTGTTGCAGGAATGCCTATGGGTGGAGCACTAGCTAGTGCTTTGTCCGGCCAAATCATCGATCGGTTTGGTTCCGACATCGCATTTTGGGTACCTCTGGGATTTATGATTGCGGCATGTGCAGCCACGCTTCCGTATTTCCGTACTTATAAGGCCCTCATCGGCTACCCTCATGCTCGTGACTGAGCTACGACTAGACGGAAAGACCGAGGATGGTCTGTACCTGTCTTTGCATGACAATGATGGAAATGAATTCACTGTACGAGTCAGTGACACATTGCGCGCAACTGTTAATCAGCAAAGATTGATGGCGGTTCCATCTTCTGATGAGCCAAGTATTTCTATTAAAGAGATTCAGCGATTGCTACGTGCAGGACAAACTGCAGAACAAATTGCTCGAGAGAACAACACAACTATTGAAAAGATCGAACGATTTGCTGGACCAATTCTTTCTGAACGCATCTACATCATTGATCAAGCTCAACAGATTGTTATCCGCAAAGAAGGCGGACGCGATGCAGTTACTTTGCTTGGCGTAGTTATCTCCCGTTTAGCTCCCCGCAACATTGATTCATCTGAATTGTCATGGGACACATGGCGCTTAGAAGATGGCACCTGGACTTTGGAACTTCATTACCCAAACAGTTCAGGTATTGGCATTGCGCAATGGAACTTTGATTCCACCTTGCGCACTGTGACTTCTATGGATGAAAACGCCCGCTGGATGATGGGTGATGATCCTGCTCCGCGCCAACTTCCAACGCCAGCGTTGATTCCCACCGAGAGTTCTCACCCCTCCGAGCGTCGCATTATTGATGTGTACAGCGAGTTCCGGAAAGAATCACTTGAACAAGAGCTTGAAGAAGAGATTGAACCTATTCGCGAGGTTCCCCGTCTAGCAGTTATTCGTGAAGAGCCAGATGATGAAGCCACACGCGATGGAATCACCGCACGCGCCAAGGTTCCAAGCTGGGATGAAATTATGTTCGGCATAAAGCCAGAGGACAATAAGTAAAAACTTTGCCTTGCTAGCTCAAAGTAGTTGTAAGTAATCCGACCTGAGATTCAATCTCACTATCTCCTCCATGATGTCCAACCATTGCGCCTTCTTTATCGTCGCGATCAGCATCTACAAGAATTAAACCGCCACGGGCTATCGCAATTACTTCGCCCATGCGATCGATTGAATCAGAGCTTAAATTCGCCCCAAAAAGATTGGTTGATATCGCTTGTTCGCGGGTAAGGACTAGCGCTTTATCGTGCAAATACTGTTGCCACACACCAGCTGCATCTTCACGTGCCTGAACTGAATCTTCGGTCAAATAAATGTGTCGTGCACGGGGTTCGCCCGCAACAACACTGACTCCAGTAAGCAAAGGATTGTCTTGTCCAATAATGATTTTTTCCTCAACATTAATCATTCCGTGATCTGAAGTAACCCAGATCCGTGTTCCTTTAGGAACTTCCTTCATTAACTGCGAAACCATTTGATCGATTGCTGATAACGCAGCGATCCATTTATCGCTACCGACGCCATCTGAATGACCTGCCGAATCTAAATCATTTACATATAGGTATACAAAGGAAGGAGTTTTCTGGAGCGCTTGTTTAGTTTCACTAACTAAATCTGCAACAACATTTGCGCCTTTGTATTCTGCGCCACGAAACACCGCGCGAGTAAATCCTGAATTTTCATACCGCTTGGCAGCCACATGTGTCACATTGATTCCAACTTTTGTTGCACGTTGAAAGAGCGTCTCTACTGGTTGCCAATTTTCGGGATCGACACGTTCATCCCATTTCAGCGCATTTAACAATCGGCCGCCGCTTCGTGGAACTTGAACTGTGTACCCCAACATTCCGTGAACTCCCGGAAGTTCTCCGGTTGTTAATGTTGCAAGTGAAGTAGCAGTGGTTGAAGGAAATGCGGTTTGAATTTTTCCAAAATTAATCATGCGGGCCATGGTGGGCATAACTTCGGCATACGTAGACAGAGTGTCGAAACCAAATCCATCAATTAAAAATAAAAGTTCGCGCCCCATCGGCGATTGACCCATTGCCAAGTGATCGGCAGCACTGTCCAACCCAAGGGAAGAAAAGATTGAGGGAGTTATTTGGGACAGATGCACGTGCTTATCTTCCCACGAGAGTGCACTAGAGTTTGGCTATGGAAAAAGCGATCAAGCTATCGGCTGAAGTTTCTGCTGCCATTAAGGCCGGAAAGCCAATCGTTGCTCTGGAATCTACGATTATTAGTCATGGATTGCCACGTCCTTCCAATCTAGAAGTAGCCCTTGAATGCGAGCGAATTGTTCGTGACGCAGGTGCGGTGCCAGCAACTATTGCCTTACTTGATGGAAAAATTTTGGTCGGATTAGAACGTGCCGAACTAGAAGCTATTGCCAATCGAGACGATATTTCTAAAGCATCAATTCGAGATTTGGCAATTATCATCGCAGCTGGCAAGAGTGCGGCAACAACTGTTGCGGCAACGGCGCACATTGCAGCAATGGCCGGGATTCATGTTTTTGCTACAGGTGGTCTGGGTGGCGTGCACCGTGGAGCAAATGAATCCTTTGATGAATCTGCAGACCTGACTGCGTTGGCAAATGTTGATATGACCATGATTTGTGCTGGAGTGAAATCAATTTTGGATGTGCCTGCAACACTTGAACGCCTTGAAACTTTGGCGATCAGTCTTGTTGGGTACAAAACCAATGCTTTTCCAGGTTTCTATTTGACCGATTCTGGATACACCCTTGAACATCGAGTTGATTCGCCAGCTGAAATCGCGGCAATCATCAAGGCGCGTAGCGCAGTTGGCACTTTGAATAAAGCACTTGTCGTTGCAAACCCAGTTGTCAAAGAGATGAACAAGGCCAGACATGATGAGATTTTGAAATCAGGACTTGAGAAAGCGCACAAGCAAGGGGTGGTTGGCAAAAATGTGACCCCTTTCTTGCTCGAACATTTCCATACAACTTCACAAGGTGAATCACTCGCGATTAACACTGAAATTATCAAGGCAAACTGTCTTTTGGGTGCACAGATTGCGGTGGCACTTCAATGAAAAAGATTCTATGTATCGGCGATTTAGCGCTAGATGTAATTTCTCAGCTCAAAGAGCCCATCAATTACGGCAATGACACTGCAAGTAAAATTTCAAGCCACCCAGGTGGGCAGGCGGCAAATGTTGCAACCTGGATTACCCGCACCAATTCAAAGGCGCATTTAGTCGCACGTACAGGCAATGATCCCGTTGGTTTTGCCTTGATTTCTGACTTGGATAAGTACGGCGTAGAACACCTTAATTTGATGCATAGCGGACGTCCAACTGGTGTTGTTGTGATTTTAGTTGATGCAAATGGTGAGCGGACAATGTTCCCGGACAATGGAGCAAATGCTGACCTTGAAGCATCTGATTTACCTTCACTTGATGATATTGATGGTGTCTATCTATCAGGGTATGCGCTTTTGGATTTCCGCAGCCGCGATGCAGTTCTTGCAATGATTAAGAAAATTAAAGCAACTGGTAAGCCAATCTTTTTTGATCCAACTACAACTGGTGCCATGAAGATTGTTAGTCGAGAAGAAGTTCTCTCATGGGTTGGTTTGATGGATGGAATTTTGCTCAACAGCGAAGAAGCCTTGTATCTTGGAGATTCAACTGATGTTGAAACCGCAGAAGAGAATCTTGCAAAGATCACGCCACTTGTTGTCATTAAATTGGGCTCAAAGGGTGCGATGGCGATTAATGGTTCACACAAGGCCAAGGTTTCTGCAGTGACAACCAATGTTGTTGACACCACAGGTGCTGGAGACTCATTTGCTGCTGGATTTATTCCGAAGTGGCTAGAAACAAGTGATCTGACTCAAGCTCTTACTGCCGGTGCGGCATTGGCAGCAAAGTGTGTTTCATCAGTTGGGGCGCGCCCTCCCCTAAATTAAGCCTGACTCTTGGCAGAATGCCCCAATGGCAACTGCGAAGACTCCCGCGAA
>Ga0207940_1000302_pt1 | contig 16671 bp, 9 predicted proteins | sample LakMenEpi06Jul12_FD_150676 | JGI IMG/M metagenome (GOLD analysis project Ga0207940, IMG submission 150676) | Freshwater microbial communities from Lake Mendota, WI - 06JUL2012 deep hole epilimnion (SPAdes) | ecosystem: Environmental > Aquatic > Freshwater > Lake > Epilimnion/Euphotic zone ... | reverse complement strand
AATGCAAGCATGAATGAAGAAAGAAAATTTCTGCGTGCCGATAGATAAATACTCCTACGACCTGCCCCATCAAGAGGCCCACTCGCTGGCCTTCCCCTGCCCTCCTGAAAAGCAGACAAATTAATGTTGATCGATGGGCCAAACATAGTCTCATTCAATTCGCCAGAGATTAAAAGCATTGCATCGCGAATAGCTTCGCCAGAAAGCCTTTTCATGTTGGCATGGCTAAAGAAAAGATTTTCGGGGTCAGATTGTTTCGCTAAATCGGAAGGAGCAGACGATGTTTGATACACAGAAGAAAGCATAATTTTCTTGATGGTTTTTTTCACAGACCAACCATCATCAACGAATTGTAAAGCAAGAAAGTCAAGCAATTCGGGATGCGTTGGTTTCTCACCAAGCAACCCAAAATTATCAACGGAAGCAACAATACCTCTGCCTAAAAGATGGTGCCAGATTCGATTAACCATAACTCTGGGAAGAAAAGGATCAGCTTCAATATTGGTAACCCAATCTGCAAGTTGCAGCCTACCGCTACCTAAATTTTGTATGGGAAGTTTAGCACCACCAAGAGCTGTCAAAAAAGACCGGGGAGCAGGTTCACCGAGGTTTTTGTGACTACCGCGAACAAAAACTTTCTCATCGATGCCGCTACCTTCTTGCAAAGCCAACGCCAACTGGGAATCCCACTGCACTTCACCCTGAAGAATATTTTGTTTTTCAAGCAGGGCGGCAACAGGTTGTTTTGCAAGCAGGGCGGCAACAGGTTGTTTTGCACCGGTATCAATTTTAATCAAACCAAAATTAACAACTGAATTTACAATAGCCGCCAATACGGAATTTTTCTGATTATCAGCCACCTTTTCCTGTTTAAGCAGGGAAGAGAATTCAAAAAGCAATTTCTGTATTTCTTGATAAAAGAGTTGGTCATCAAGAGGGGCTAAAGTTTTAGCAACAAACTCGCGAGGAGAGGTTGGTAATAAAGGTTTATCTTGCCCGCCTTGCAAAACAAATCTAATAGCAAAGTTCAAATCATCAGAAGAAAACTCAAGATGTACGGGTAGATTTTTGTAACGGGTTAGATCAATACTTACCCACCCCCAATCATTCATATCAATGGTGCGCACCAAGTTCCCGTGCAAAGGACCAGCAATCATAATGTGGGCCCCAACAGAAGAATAAACTTTAGCTTTACCCTTTGCGAGAAAATGAACCCACCCATCTTCAAGAATAAAAGAAGGCGTAGATAAAATTCTACCCGCTCTGTTAGCGCCAAGGGAACCTGGTTCTGATTCAGCTCCTTTTGCGTACTTCAAATCTTGCCAAAAAGGATCAATCATCGCTGCTGAATATTCAACGAATTGGAATTCCGGTTTAGATTTAGTCCCTACGATTTTAAGCGCACCTAACTTGGTAGGACCACGCCCATAGGTAACATCATCTGGCATCCAAGCCGATGGTGAAAGGTTCGAATAATCAACGATCATCTTTTTGTTTTTAAAGGATTCCTTAAATTCCAAGTCGTTGGCACCAGACAATGGGCTTTTATTTCCAGAACCCTTAAACTCTGGATGAAGGATCTTTTTGGCAAGAAAATGATCCTGCTGCTTAGGGTCAGCAACGGCCTTTAACAAATACGTCAAAAAATCGAAAAGCGTAATTAGTTCAACTTTCTCAGCAATGGCAATCTTTTCCAACTCATTTTTGTTGATTTTTCCAAGTGCGAGAAGGGATGCGTCATTTGAAATAACAGAATTAGTTTGCTTGATAGCATCAACGGCAATATGACCCCATCCGACGGTTTCTTGATCAACAATTTGAATCGTGGCCATCTTACCTGCAAAGCGACGAACATCCATAGAAGCTAAAGCCATTGCGTTGAGATTTTTGCCAGTAATGCTAATTTCGGATTTGCCATCAACCAACAAATTAACACAAGTTTTCCCAAGATGACTACCGCCCCCAACAAGCAAAGAAATGTAATCCCTTTGGATTAAAAAAGGAGCAGAAGTAAGAGTACCGGTAGGTTGGTCAGAACGAGAAACCTTTTGTCCCTTTTTGTGGATATAAGAATTGACGAGAAACTTGCCCTGAAACGATCCATCTTTTTGCTCCGGGGCAAGATCATTGGAAGAAACAGGGGCAGCACTAAAAGCATTACCTTCGACTTTCCATCCTTTAAAGCTGCCTGACTCAAAATCGTCAATAAGAATATCTTGGCCAACTGAATTAGGAACAGAAGGGACCCTTGCAAGTTTGTAACCAAGATTTGCAGCTTTGGCATAAGAGGGAAAATTAGCCGCAGCATTTTTAACAGCATCACTTAGTTCTGCCTTTATTAAAGGCTCTAAACTATCTCTTATTACAGCAAGTTTTTGATCGATCTTTTTATTTTTCTCCATGCTCTGGAAACGAGCCAATCGATAATGACTGCTTGAAAGAAAACCAAACAAAGAGTAATAATCCTTGGTAGGAATGGGATCGAATTTATGGTCATGGCAACGGGCGCATGCAATGGTAAGGCCCAGAAAAGTTTTCCCAATTACATCAATGCGATTATCAAAGCGATCTGCTTGATCAAGCCTAATATCAACAGGCGAATGCACTTCTTCGCCAAGATACAGAAACCCTGTACCTAGGATTGATTCATTCCACCCTTCAACAGGATGTAATCTGGGGTTGGTAATCAAGTCACCAGCAAGGTGCTCTTTGACAAACTGGTTGTAGGGAACATCAGAATTAAAGGCACGAATAACATAATCACGATACTGAAAAGCATTAGGAATCGAGGCATCGAATTCATGCCCGCGGGAATCTCCATAGCGCACAAGATCAAGCCAATGTCTGGCCCATTTCTCACCAAAGGAGGAAGAGTCGAGCAATTTATTAACAACTTTTTCGAATGCATTGGGAGAGTTATCTTGAAGAAAAGCCTTGGTGTCTGCAGGCAGAGGTGGCAAGCCAATAAGATCAAAATAAGCTCTTCTGATCAAAGCCTCTTTTGCTGCGGGGGTTGCAGGGACCAGACCTTTTTCGGTCATTTTATCAAGCACAAATGCATCGATGGAAGATTTAACCCACGGATTTGAACTCATTGATTTCGGGTTAGATTTACTTAATGGCTGCCAAGCCCATTGCTTTTTTCTTTCTTCGATATTAAAAGTGCTAGCTTTTACCGCAACGGTTTTTTCGACAGGCCAGTAAGCACCATTTTTTACCCATTTACGGAGATCTTCGATTTGAGAAGCAGAAAGTTTGCTTTTAGGAGGCATCTTGATTTCATCATCATAGCCAACGACCTTCATCAACAAGCTTTCGTCTGGTTTGCCTGCAACAAACAAATGCCCGGAATCGCCACCCTTCAAAACAGAAGGCTTTGAATCTAACAAAAGCCCCCCCCGCTGTTTCTTTGCGGTGCTATGGCAATCATGACAATAGGTAACAAAAAGCGGACGGATTTTGTTTTCAAAAAAGTCGTGTTCGTTTTGATCAGCACCCAAAGCAGGGCTAACCGAGGTAATTAAAAATAAAGGAGCTATTAAAGCAAAAACTTTCCAACTCATGACCACCCCATGGTTAACAGGTGGGAAAAGAACTAGTTAATATTGTAACCGTAAGTAGGGTGAAAATCCAACCGCAAATAGGTTGAATCATTGCTGCATCAGGTCAATGCAAATGAGGGTATTTCTACCACGAACATACAGAAGTCCATGCGACAAAACAGGGGCGCTCCAGCATGGTTCCTGAAGCAAGGAAACCCCATTGGCGGAGAGCGAAGCGACAGACACCTTCTCAAACTTTTCAGGATTGATTTTAATTAAATACAACAAGCCATCCTCTGCCTGACAAATAAAATGACCATCAACCTGCAACAAAGAACATCGAGTAAGTTCTGGCACCGACCATTTTACCTTCCCTGTGTTTAATTCGATGCAACGAAGTTCAGCATTTGATTTATGTCTACCGCTCGAACCATAAATAAAACCATCAACATGAATCGGGGTATTCCAATGCGCCAACATGGCTTTATCGCGCCCACGGGTTTCATCATCCCAAAGAACCTTAATTGCCCCCTTGTTAACTTCCAATAACGCTGAACCAGGGCCATAAGTTTCGGAGATAAAAATCTTATTCCCAACAACGACAGGAGTTGCAGCATTGACACTCTCAAGAATTCGGGAACGCCAAGGGAAAAAGAAATCCTGCTTTCCAGTTGCGGGCTCAAAGCCGATCAGACCGCCCCTAGCAAAATGCAACCCATATTTCCTATTATCAATTGTCGCAATCAGGGGGCTTGAATAACTAGCAAGCTCATTTGAAAACTGATATACAATCTTGCCTGTGTATTTGTTAAAAGCAACCACCGCACTACCATTGCCCTTGAGTTGGGAAAAATCATTTTTGTCACTGCCCTTGGGGCTGCCACCAACAGGAACCAGAAGAAGTTCCCCATCGATAGTCGGAGTACTCCCAACGCCAAAGAAATTTTGAATCACATTAAAATCAGCAACAGTATTGATTTTCCATATCACTTTGCCATTGGAAATATTAATGCAATGAAGTAATCCCTCAGGGCCAAGGATATAAACGCGTGCGCCATCAACCACAGGATAGCAGCGTGGGCCATTGCTATAGCCATACGAATCTTGATAGTCGGAATCGTAAGTAAACGACCATAATTCTTTGCCGTTTTCACTATTACAGCAACGCAGCCTAGCGGTACCTTTAGCTTGATCAAAAAGGAAGGCCCTGCCCCTACTGATGGCGGGCATGGAATAGCCCTCTGCCATTCTAGCGCCCCAAAGGATTTTAGGGCCCAAAGCAGGCCATGGAGCAATCCCCTTTTCAGGTGAGTAGCTATTAGAATTTTTCCCCAGAAACGATTCCCAATCGGCTCCGAATTTTCTGGTTCCTAAATCTTCTGGTAAGGCTTCGTTTTGTGGGTCAGCGCTAAAGCTATTACCAGGGTTTATTATTAAAAAAACAAGAGATAAAACCGCAACAAAAACCAACTGTGTGCACCGGAACATGCGTGGTCTCCTTACCTACTTAAACAACTTGCTGACTATTTCGATTCTAGATCTTCTACACCATTAAAAGAGGACAACGGTGGCTTACGAAGGTACTCGATTGATTTTGCCATGAGGCTTAAAGAGGCGGTATCATAATTTCCACTGTGATTGGCAATGAGCGGATATAAATCCCGACAGGCTGGGCCAAATTCACTGGCTTCGTAATGTTTTAATGCTGATTCATAAATATCAGCATCACTTCTCCATTCGATTGAAGAAACTTCAGCGTGAAGTTGATAAATATCTACAGGTTCGTTAATCCCAATAACCCTTATTTTTCTTAATTTTCGAGTTGCAAAAGATGATCCTACCAATTTTTTCGTAAAACCACTTATCAAAATAGGTACACCCATCACTTTAGTAGCGCCTTCAATACGACTTGCAAGGTTAACAGCATGACCCAGCGCACCGTACTGAAATTTCATCTTACTGCCTGTATTTCCACACAAAGCCATTCCGGTATTGATACCAATCCCTACCTTTACCGGAAGAGAAATCTTATTCTTCCAGCGTTCCTGGACTGCAGGCATCCGAGCAACCATTGCCAAAGCTGCTTTGCAAGCTTTGATAGCATGATCAGACTGGGGCGCAGGGGCATTCCACATCGCCATAATTCCATCGCCTGAATAATTAACCACCACCCCATCAAAAGCCATGACACAAGAGGTAAGTTCTTCCATAACATCAGCAACAAGACTACAAGTTTCCCTAGGATTAAGGGATTCAGAAATTCTTGAAAAGCCTCGGATATCTGTAAAAAGCACCGTGATTTCAGATTCATGACCCTCAAGGAGTTTTGGATTTTTCTGCAACTCCCGTGCGAGGTCTGCAGAAAAAAACTGTTCAAACTGAACCCGCAAGCGCCCAGCTTCAGCCTCCTGCTCTTGCCTGGCTAAGCCAGCGCCCACAGAACTTGCTAAGAGTTGGACGATTTGCGCCTCTAGCGGATTAACTCCAATATTCGAACCCGATCCCGCTGTTAATTTATTGCGCACACCATAAATTGCACCAACGACATTGTCAGCTTTATCAAAAATGGGTGAAGCGATAACCGCTTCAATTCCCATTACACTTTCACTTTCATTCTGAAGGTTTGCGCCGCTTTGATAAAAAGTCTTTCTACCTTTAGTTATTTTACCTAGAACTGACATGCTAAATTCACGATTCTCAACATCTTCATCTGGAAAACGGGCCTGAACCATCCACCGTCCATTTTTAATCATCAAGACCAAGCCACGATCCAAACCGATTAAGTCCACAACAGCTTGTGCAGTATCTTGAAAGAATTCTAAGGAACCACTAGCAGATTTTTGAACTGCAATCAGAGTTTCAAACCAGACTGCAAGTTTTTCAGGGCTGGGGGACTGGCCTAAATCGAGAAGACTACCAGAAGACTGCCCCGGGCTAAGGGTTATCGCAGATTCCATGGAATCTAACTGGGCTTCATCTTCGCCGCCCAATTCGCCCTCATCTTCCTCGGGGATAAAATCAATTTTGATACTGGTTTCACCGATGAACAAGGTTATAGGCAAAGAAACTTGGATAGAGGCGCCAATGTTTACAGAATCGCCATTATCAAGCCGGATAGAATTTCTTTGACTTAGATTTAAAATTCTTACTTTCGTAAGTTCGATCTGTTCAATTTTTGCATGATTTCCGGATACATAAGAATCCATCACGGTATGGCGCGCAATATTATCTCTTTGCGGGCCTCGACCAATCTCAAATGGGCCGCCTAAATGCTCAACCTCAGTAACTTGCCCATTATAAATAACAGTAAAATGAAGCATCAAAAAGCTTTTCTCTTAATAATCCGACTTTGAACTACATAAAATCGTTATTATAGAATAACAAACAAAAAAGCTGGCGGGAAGCTTTTTCCCACCAGCTTTTCGACTATAATTCGGTTTGTTAAATCTTTAAAAAGTTAAACCAAATTGTATGGATAACGCTTCAAGGCTCAAATCGCTCAACCTCCTCGAGGCTTTTCCAAAACTTAAGGATTGGAAATCTAAACTATCAACCATATTGAAATAATTGTAGAGTTCGTAGCCAACTTTAAAATGCATATGGTCCTTAGTAAGAACCGCACCAACGCCCGTTTCCAACACTGGAACAACTTCATGATACTTATTACTAATATTGTAAAAAGTGGTTGCACCATTCCCATTGGTTTCAGTCAAATTGTTATTGAAAGTTCCACTAAGAAGCGCAACTTTCCCCCGGGCATAAAGCCCAAAATGCTTATTCAAGGCATAAGTACCTTCACCGCCAGCAGTTAAACCAGCGCCTGTGAAATTAACAGGACTACTTACAAAATCGTTGACCGCACCAAGAGTTCCACCGTTGTAAATAGCACTAAACTGCTGTTCAATCCATGTAACTCGACCACCCCCGGTAAAACGAAAATTCAGGTTGTCTGCTGCCCTATAGGTACGACCGACATCAATATCAATCACATTCATATCGAGGTTTCCCAAAGCGGAAGCTGTAGAAACATCGTCGAAAGTATTATTGGTGAGGGTGGCGTAGAGCGCCCCACCGTTCGGAGCAGCCAAAGAAGAGGACGCATCAGAGTGCAGGTAAAAATAATTTACACTCGCATCCCAGCCATCAGCAAATTGGTAACCCAATCCAACCCGAAAAGCGCTGCGGGTTTCCCAATCAAGCGAATTAAGATTGCCATTGATTACACCAAGCCTATCACTTGAAGTAATTGCAAAATCAAATGCATCACGCCTGGGTTTAACCAAAAGGTATTCACCAGTCATGAACAAACCTTCAAGCTTGTAGCTTTTGCCATTTCTTTCAGACTCTAAATATTCTGAAGTGGCGTCTTTTGATTCAATTGAGCCAGCAGTTACCCCGGTTTCAATTGTTTTAATTTCAGAAACCGGTTTAGCGATACTGTTTTTAAGAACATTATCTTTATCGCCTGGAATGATTGAGATTGGAGGCGCAATGGGTGGTGGGACTAGTTCATCCGTAGGTTTTGATTTGTTTTTCAGCAAATCAGAAGGAATGGGCAGCACAAAAGGCTTTCCATCAGTGGTTTCTGAGTCTTTTAATTTAACCTGTTCTACAGGAGGTTTGATCTGTTCCACAGCGGATTTAACCTTTTCCGCAGGGACAGCCTCAAAAGGGGCAGGCATAATTAAGGGTTCAACTTCTGCAAAAACTGAAAATGTTGACCCAAAAAAAGCTGCAATCGCCAATCCAACTCGGAACTTTTCGCCATGTAAATTAAACATACATCCCCCAAACGCATTAAAATTAAAAAGCATTGTTACAAGCTAAACTCATTCCCCAATGAATTTAAAAACAACAACAAGGACCACCCAATAATTGTGGATTTACCCTTAAAACAAAAGCTGTCAAGACCATTTTTAATACCACAGTGTATTTATTTTCAAAATGATCTATAACTAAAGTAACTTAAATTATAAAAACGACCTTTATGTACACGATTTCAATTTAATTAGGAACTTATTAGATGATTTCATTTAAAACAAAAATAGTTGCAACTTTGGGGCCCTCTAGTTCCAATGAACAAATAATAAAAACTCTAATACTGGAAGGGGCACGAATCTTTCGCTTGAATTTCTCACACGGAAAGCACGAAGACCATCTTGCCAACATTGAATTAATAAGGCGCATTTCTCAAACAATCGGAATTGAAGCAACAATTGTTGCAGATTTATGCGGTCCTAAAATCCGCGTAGGCTCTTTTGTTGATGGTAAAATCCAAATCAATAAAGGTGATACTGTCACTTTGGACACCGCCCCTTGTATAGGCGCCAACAATCTTATTCACTCCCAATACGCACTTCTTGCACAAGAAGTTTCTTTTGGGACTCGCATTTTACTCGATGATGGCTTATTGGAATTTAAAGTTCTTGAGAAAACCGAAACCCAGGTGATAGCAGAAGTAATTCGTGGGGGCATACTCAAGAACAACAAAGGTATGAATCTTCCGGGATTAGCTCTATCAGTTCCCGCATTAACAGAAAAAGACAAAAAGGATGTTGATTTCATCGTAGCTCATCCTGTGGATTACATAGCCCTTTCTTTTGTTCGAAGCGCATCCGATGTAAAAACCCTGCAAGATTATATTCAATCAAAAAATGCAAGCATTCCAGTAATAGCAAAAATCGAGAAGCCACAAGCTGTTGCTAACATTGACGAAATTTTATCACAAGCAGATGGAATCATGGTTGCAAGGGGCGATTTAGGCGTTGAAATGGACCCTGAAAAGGTTCCTATTATTCAAAAAGATTTAATCAGAAAAGCACGCGCTGTCTTCAAGCCGGTTATTGTCGCAACCCAAATGCTTGAATCCATGACAACAAACCAAAGACCAACTAGGGCCGAAGTTTCTGATGTTTCCAATGCTGTATTCGAAGGAACGGATGCTTTGATGCTTTCAGGCGAAACTGCTGCTGGCATGTACCCTGTTGAATCTGTTCAAATGATGAGAAAAGTTTCTAAAGAAGTCGAATCTTGGCAGCTCCAAAACTATCAGTCCGCAGCTAACGCATTTACTGCCAACTTCATTTCATCTGATCCACTAAGGCAATCGGTAGCAAAAGCAATTGCAAACATCACTCGAGACATCGATGTATGTGCGGTTGTAGTACGAAGCCGTGGAGGTAAATCTGCATCCGTAGTATCATCAACCAGATTATCCTCCCCAATTTTGGCTTTATCTACCGAACCTACCATAGTGCGTAAAATGAATCTTCTTTGGGGAGTGACCCCTGTTTTGGTTACCCCAGATGAATTCGAAGAACCAAAGATATACGCCCGAAAATTAGTTTCTAACATGGGACTTTCTAATCAAGGCAAATTCATTCTTCTCCTCTCCGGTTTCGGAAAATCGGAACCCGCAATCACTGTCCTTCCTGCATAAAGAATTCGCCATGAACAACCTCATTCCACAACTTCCACACAGAGACGCAGATTCACACAAAGGCACCTTTGGGACGACTTTGATTATCGGGGGTTGTAAAGGAATGTCAGGCGCAATGGTGCTATGTGGCACAGCGGCATTAAAAAGTGGCGCTGGTTTGGTTCAAATTGGAACCCCCACTTCCATCAGGTCGGAAATCGCAATCGGAAATCCATGCTATACCACCATTGGTCTTCCTGAAGATGATGAAGGGCGATTTAATCAACAGGCAATTCAACAAATCAGCCCAATTGTTGGTAGAGCCAGCGCAGTGGTACTGGGGCCTGGAGCTGCGCCCACCAAAGCCTGCCAAGAAATGGCTGAATACCTCCTTAGCGTTGAAACACCTGTTTTGTTAGATGCGGATGCACTAAACAGCTTAGCTTCCGATGGATTCCCAACCGCATTTAATAATAAACAAGTTGTAATAACCCCGCATCCTGGTGAGTTTTCAAGGCTAACTAAATTGACAGCCAAAGAAATCCAATCTGATCGCAAAACTCTTGCAATGAATTTTGCACTTTCACACGAAATTATCGTGGTTCTTAAAGGGCATGGTACCGTGGTAAGTGATGGTAAAAGCGTTTACATCAACGAAACCGGAAACGCAGGAATGGCAACCGGAGGTAGCGGCGATGTGCTTTCAGGAATTATCGGAGCGCTGCTTGGGCAAGGAATGCAAGCATTTGAAGCTGCAAAACTTGGAGTCTATTTACACGGGTTAGCAGGAGACCACGCAAAAAAACAATTGGGCGAGCACAGTTTGACTGCGCTGGATATTCTTGAGCATATACCAAGCGCATTTCTATTTCACGAAAATGCCCGCTTATAAAAGTGCTTGCTTCGAATCCGTTCAACAGCAATAAGCGAAAGGCACACCACAAACGCACTAGGAATCTGCAGGCTTCTTAAGCAAGCGTGCAAATTCATAAACCGATTCTTCCTGCATCTCTGTTTCAATTGAACCTGGGCGCAATGTGCGAATCCTAGACATCGCCTCTTTAGGCGACATGCCCTTGGCTACATAATAAGAAGCCAGGGCCACTCCCGTTCTTCCCATTCCCGCTGCACAATGCACCGCAACACCCATATTTGAAATATGCGCTTTTAATATCGATTTTATAATTCGATCTAATTGGGTTAAAGTTGGTGGTTCCATATCCACCACAGGTTCATGAATCATCATCAAGCCCGCACTATCAATCCAATGGCGAGGCAACTTTTCTTCGGTGAGGGTTATGAGTAAATCGATTCCATTTTGTCTAAGCCATTCGATTTCCTCTTGGGAAACAGGCCGGGCTAAACCCGCCAGTTTCTTCTCGTCAACCCACGAAAACCCATATGGTTCGCTCATTTGCAATTCCTAATACATAAGATGTTGGCCATACTTTTGCCTAATCTGATTCAATGTCTCCCAAACCTTGTCATCCTGCTTCATGAATCCTACCACAGATGCGGTTGATGCACCCAGAGCCTTTGCAAGATCACTAACCCGTGCCTGACAAAGTTCCAACATATCAAGAAGCGCACCTATAGCAGGTAGAAACGCAGGATTTTTCACCCCTACAGAAAGCCTGCCTTGTTTATCTAATGCAGGCAATATTTCTTGATGATTAGCAAGCCATCCATCCTCTGCCCCTACTACCAAAGGTTCACGCAACTTTAAATAAAAAGCTTTTCGTAATCGCCTCAATGCTTTCGCTTTGTTCTCGTGCTGCGACCTACTTTCTTCCGCAATCACCAGCAACTGGCTAGCAAGATGCCTTATTCTTACTGCAGAACTAGTTTTATTACGCTTCTGCCCGCCAGGTCCACTTGCACGGTATGTATCCACCTCGCATTGACGAAGCAACATATCATCAGAAAGATTTACCCATTCATAGCGCATGATAAAAAACAAGGGGCCCATGGTTGTGGGACCCCTTGCCAATTGGAATAAAAATCCAAGCCTACACTTCCAGCTTCCAAGGCTTACGCATTGGATTGCTGAGCATTGCATTAGCCTCTGAGTTATCAAAGGTATAAGCCTTAGGATCCCATTTCAGGCTCTTGCCAGTCCTTAAGGCAATCGCACCAATTTGGCAAACAATCACAGAGCCACCACCAATGGACGCATTACAAATTGGCTTCTTGCCATTTTTCCTGCATTCAAAGAAGTTACCCATATGATCATTCGAAACTTCAAGCCTCATAGCATCTGGCTTAAGCGGTTCTTCAAGCAACTTAGGATCACTTGCAGTAATCTTGCCACGATTTACAAAGATCCACTGATTGTTTTCACCTACAAACAAAATACCATTGCTATCTTTATCACCGATGGTGTCAGGCAGCGTGGAATCGGAAACCAACAACTTAGCACCGTTAGCATAAGTGTAGGTAACCTTGAAATTAGGATGACAATTATAACCATTGTTTCCCTTGTAAGGTTCTGCACCCTTAGCTTCAACAGCGATAGGACCGCTGCCATCCATCCCCAAACCCCACTGTGCGATATCAATATGATGGGCACCCCAATCAGTCATTTTCCCACCCGAGTAATTGTAGAACCAGCGGAATTCATAATGACAATTGGTGAATTCAATCTTCTTAGCATTACCCTTATTATCTTTTCTTTCGCCACGAGCTTCATAAAGATAATCAACCATTGGAGTTGGCCCCAACCACATATCCCAATCCAAAGTTTTTGGAGCTTCAGCCTTGGCGATCGCGCCACTCACGGGGTTGCCACCAATACGGGCTTCTACTTGCTTAATCTTTCCGATACGGCCATTGCGAACCAATTCGCAAGCGAGTCGGAATTGCTTGCCAGACCGTTGTTGACTTCCAGTTTGGAAGGTGCGGCCTGATTTTTCAGCAGCTTTCATCACGGCCAAGGCTTCTTCGACAGTCAAAGTCAAAGGCTTTTCGCAGTAAACATCCTTACCTTTTTTGAGGGCTTCAATTGCGACCAAGGCATGCCAGTGATCAGGGGTAGCGATTGTAACAGCTTCGATATCCTTGCGGTCAAGAAGTTCACGAAAATCTTTAAAACCCTTAACATCTGCGGAGCCGTCTTTCTTCATCATGGCAACAGCATTGGCAAGATGGTTTGATTCAACATCACATGCAGCAACGAATGTCGCTTTATTTCTGCGAGCATCGCCGTAAATAGCACGGCCCCTACTTGAAGGACTACCAATTCCGATTGCACCCATGACTGGGCCATTAGGAATTTCTTGTTTTTTTGCTTCTTGAGCAGCCACGGTTTCCTTGGCAAACCACAACGGGTAACCAGCAGATACTAGTGCAGCAACTGCCTTCTGGACAAACCCGCGCCTTGACATTGAATCAAAATACATAATCAGCTCCTAAATTGTTAAACAAGGATATCTCCCCAACCTTGGCAAATTATAATCAAATGGAACAACAATTGTAAAAGGAATTGGCCTACCCATTCACTTTTTTTCATGTTATTGCCATCTCCGAAGGAATAACCCATTATTGGTAATATGGAGAATTAGTATGAATTGGAAAACGAGTTTAGCCACTATATGCATGGGATTATCCATTTTAACAACCTCCACCCTAGGCCAATCTCCATCTTCTAAAAAATTTCCTGCAACGGTTGCAAATATCAATGGCGAGCAAATCAGCGGGGCTGAACTCGAAAGCATCATTAAACAAATGGGTCCAAGCCCAGTTCAAGTGCCAGAAAACACTAGAAAACAGATGGTTCGAGATGCAATGGCAATGTTGATTGATGATTTGCTGATGCAGCAATTTATCAGGCAAAATACTGCAGCAATTCCGGAGCAAGCTTTGGACCAAAAAATGGCAGAACTTGCAGCGGAACTAAAGAAACAAGGAAAAACCATTCAAAGCCTCTGCAACGAAACCCAACAAACCGAAGCTCAATTAAAGCGAACTATGCGCCTTAAGTTGCAGTGGGGGAATTTCGCAGCAGCGAAAATCAAAGATGAAAATGTTTATAATTATTTTCTTCACAACAAAGATTTCTTCGATGGCACCATGGTCGGGGTTTCACTGATTATCATGAGAATTCCCCCTGGAATGAGCCCAAGTGAAACAGCAAAACTTAAAGCAAAAATGCAAGATGTCAGAAACCAATTAGTGATGAATAAAATAGATTTTGCAAGTGCTGCCAAAGCATATTCGCAGGATTCTTCTGGCCCTATGGGGGGAAATCTAGGATTAATCCCTAGAAAATATGCCTTGGATGAACCCTTGGCGAGCGCAGCATTTAAATTGGCGCCCGGGCAAATCAGTGAGGTGATAGAAACAGAGATGGGTATCCACTTGATAAGGGTTAACGAAAGAAAAGACGGAAAACTTTCAGACTTTACTAAAATCAAAGATGAAGTCAGGGATTTTTGCAGTGAAGAATTTTTCCAAGACACTTTAGCAAGACAAAGAAAAACAGCCCGAATCGAAGTCTTCCTACCCTAAAATTTTTCAAACAAGCACAATTCTACACAAAAGCTTCGGGACAATCCCCGAAGCTTTTTTTGTTATTCTCCCATTCCTTGTTTCATTTCTACAACGATTTCGTCTAAACTTTAAAAAGGTAGCCAACAATGTGAAATACCGACCCTATTGATTAATCGATTACCATGAGTTCAATCAACCGGTTTCGTCCATACTTACAATATCTGCCAATACTTTTAGGATTGGCTTTTTGGGTTTCATTGCAACCACTCTACAGCGAAGAACTTTCGACCGAACGCGAATTACTTAAAACCGCAGGATTCAACCCCGCAAATACTCAATCCTTAATTCCACTATTTAAAGGTCGTTCTTCATCAATTCCTGCTAAGGCAAGTATCGAAAAGTTGATTGCCCAACTTATAAACGGAAACCCAGAAGAAAAACTCGCTGCTAAAAAAGATTTAATCTGCATGGGCGACTATGTAATCTCAACTCTCAAAAAGGCATTAGGCGAAATACTAGACCCTGCATCTGAAAAAAATCTTAAAGAATGCATCGAACTGCTCGAAGGGAAAGGCTCTGAAACCCTTATTTCTTCTGCACTTAAAGTTATTGCATCTGAAGGAAAAGCAGAATCATCTGAAGTTTTATTTGCTTACCTTCCATTTGCCGCTGAAGAAATATTGCGCAACGAATGCGAATCAACATTAAGGGGCTTATTTACAACTTCTGGAACTGTCTTCGAACAAACACTAACAGACACTAACCCTTACAAACGAGCTGTCGCAGCAGAAATTCTAGTGCGAAAGGGAAACCCCAAACAGATTTCAATGGCGAAAAGCCTTCTAAACGACACCTCTTCTTTGGTCCGAACAAGATTAGTGCTAGCCTTTTTAGAACAGAAAGACCGAGTCGCTATGCCTACAGCCCTTAAACTTTTGGCCTCCGATTCTAAGGACACATCTTCTTTGATCGAAACAGCACTTGCAACTTTGGCAGGGGAATTGGCAATTCAAGGGCCGAAAAACGATGATTCAATTTCAAGAAGTATCAATCAAGCAGCCTGGGCAGGTTGGTGGAAATCTATCAACGAACAAGATTTACTTACATTATTACGAGAATCAACTGCGCCTATAGCAATGATTACGGAGGCCGATAAGGTTTTCAAAGACAACAACATTGAACTGATTAAAAAATATATCAACAGCAAATCATTTAAAAGCAATCCTGCCCTGCAAGCTTTTCTTTTAAACCGTGCAGCCTTCGACATGAATATTGCAAAACTAATCGAGCCAGATTCAAACGCAATCAAACTCCTATTACAATCAAACCAAGTAACTCCCGCACTTATCAGGCTGATTACTTTAGCTAGGCCTGCAAATGCAATCGAGATCATATTGGCCTATATCCCCTCTTGCAATGACGACAATATTCAAGATCTTCTAGGCGAATGCCTAGGGCTTTATCTGAATGATCAAAACACACCCCCGCCGGCCTTGATAGCGGCATCAACCTCAAGTATTGAGGAAATCAGAACATTTGCAGGAAGGGTTTTAGCACAATCGCCAAATGAAATAGCACAAAAAACCTGTACAACCTTGCTCTCAGATTCATCAGTAAGAGTAAGATTTGAAGTTGCACGTGAATCGATAAAAAACCAGAACAAATCTGCGATTCCTGTACTAATTGAAATGATGACAAAAGTCCCCGCAGAAAAAGCAGAAGCAATAGACCAAACCCTTAGGGCAATCGCCAAAGACAAATCGCCTGAAAGCAAAAACGATAGCAAAGTGGATGCTGCAGCGTGGAATACATGGTGGCAAAAAGAAGGAACTCAATTAGTACTGACTCCAGGGTTTAAAAACCAAGAGGCGCTTAAAAACTTTTTAGTGGTTGAATCGTTCAATCAAGAAAAAAAATCAGGGCGCGTCTTCTTGGTCACCCCTTCAGGAAAAACCCTCTGGGAAATTACAAATCTTTCCAACCCAACTGATGCCCTCTTACTGCCAAACAATAAAATATTGATAACCGAACAAGGCGCAAACAGAATCACCGAAAGAGACACCAAAGGAAATATCTCCTGGGAAAAATCCGTTACTAATCCTTTCCATTCACAGCGACTATCAAATGGGAACATTTTCATAGCTTCCAGAAACAAAATCGTTGAAGTCGGCAGAAATGGCAACGAGATCTTCAGTTTTTCCTACCCAAATGAAACAATTCTGG
>Ga0207940_1000300_pt1 | contig 16694 bp, 16 predicted proteins | sample LakMenEpi06Jul12_FD_150676 | JGI IMG/M metagenome (GOLD analysis project Ga0207940, IMG submission 150676) | Freshwater microbial communities from Lake Mendota, WI - 06JUL2012 deep hole epilimnion (SPAdes) | ecosystem: Environmental > Aquatic > Freshwater > Lake > Epilimnion/Euphotic zone ... | reverse complement strand
TAAAGGCACCACCCAATTCTTCAGCTGTAACTTCTTCGTGGGTTACGGTCTTAACCACTTCAGGGCCCGTGACGAACATGTAAGAGCTGTCTTTCACCATGAAAATAAAGTCGGTCATGGCAGGTGAATACACCGCACCACCGGCCGATGGACCCATAATCATGCTGATTTGTGGAATCACACCACTGGCCATTGCATTGCGCTGAAACACTTCTGCATAGCCGCCCAAAGATGCCACGCCCTCTTGAATTCGCGCACCGCCTGAATCGTTGAGGCCAATAACGGGAGCGCCCACCTTCATGGCTTGGTCCATGATTTTGCAAATCTTCTCTGCGTGCGATTCAGACAAGGCGCCACCAAACACCGTGAAGTCTTGGCTGTAGACAAACACCAATCGGCCATTGATCATGCCGTAGCCAGTGACTACGCCGTCACCTGGTATTTTGTTGTCTTGCATGCCAAAGTCTGTGCAGCGGTGCTCAACAAACATGTCCCACTCTTCAAAGGTACCTTCGTCTAGCAACACCTCTAGGCGCTCACGTGCAGTGAGCTTGCCTTTGGCGTGTTGAGCATCAATGCGCTTTTGTCCACCGCCCATGCGTGCTGCAGCCCGCTTTTCTTCAAGTTGTTCAATGATGTCTTGCATGATTAACTTTCTTCTCTTCTGTTCAGGATGTGTCAATTTTGAGGAAAACCAGTCGCTTGATAAGCGGCCAGAAGTTGTCTTGCAGCAGTAGATGCAGGCACTTTGCCTGAAATCACCGCCTGTGAAAGCTCAGGCAACAGTGCCTGAACATTGGCCTGAGATCTGAAATTTTGTTTCAAGCCAGCATCGATGCGTTCCCACATCCAAGATTGGGCTTGACCTTGCCTGCGCCGCTCAAACTTTTGATTGGCAAGTTGCAGGCGTTTGAATTTCAATATGCGGTGCCAAAAGCTGTCAACGCCTTGATTCAAAAGTGCGCTAATTTGAATCACTTCTGGATGCCAAATTTCTTCATCAAAATGCGCATGGTCTGGATGACCGTGCATGCCCAGTAAACGCAAGGCGCTGGTAATTTGAGCTTCAGCGCGAGTGGCTGCTGAGGCGTCAATGTCGGCTTTGTTGATGACCACCAAATCGGCCAATTCCATCACACCTTTTTTGATGGCCTGCAAATCGTCACCTGCATTAGGCAATTGCATGAGCACAAACATATCTGTCATATTGGCCACTGCGGTTTCGCTTTGCCCTACCCCCACAGTTTCCACAATGACCACGTCATAACCTGCGGCCTCGCACACCAACATGGCTTCGCGCGTTTTTTCAGCCACGCCGCCCAAAGTGCCACTGGAAGGGCTGGGGCGGATATAGGCTTTTTCGTGAACGCTGAGTTGCTCCATGCGGGTTTTGTCGCCCAAGATGGAGCCTCCAGAAACAGTGGACGAAGGATCGATGGCCAACACCGCCACACGGTGACCTTGCGCAATTAAAAACAAGCCCAGGGCTTCAATGAAGGTTGACTTGCCCACACCAGGTACACCACTGATACCGAGTCGAAATGACTTGCCAGAATGTGGCAACAAGCTCGTGAGCAATTCATCCGCCAGCAGTCGATCTGCAGGCAGCGTGGACTCGAGCAAGGTGATGGACTTGGCCATGGCGCGGCGTTGTACCGCAGGCTGGCCCTGCAAGACACCATGAATCAGGTCTTGAGGCCTCAACCTAAAGCCTTTTTAATTTGCTCCAAAACATCTTTGGCGCTGGCTGGAATGGGGGTGCCAGGGCCATAGATGCCCTTCACGCCCGCTTCGTACAAAAAGTCGTAGTCTTGGCGGGGAATGACACCACCCACAAACACGATGATGTCGTCTGCACCCTGCTTTTTAAGTTCTTCAATGATGGCAGGCACCAGAGTTTTGTGGCCTGCAGCCAAGGTAGAAACGCCCACTGCGTGCACGTCGTTTTCAATGGCTTGTCGGGCGCACTCTTCGGGTGTTTGGAACAAGGGGCCCATGTCAACGTCAAAGCCCAAATCGGCAAACGCTGTGGCCACCACTTTGGCGCCGCGGTCGTGACCATCTTGACCCAGCTTACTGATCATGACGCGTGGACGACGGCCCTTGGCATCGGCAAATTCGTTGATCTCTTTTTTCAGTTGGTCCCAGCCTTCGGCTGAGTCGTAAGCAGCAGCGTACACACCAGTCACCTTTTGAGTATCGGCGCGGTGGCGCCCAAAAACTTTCTCGAGCGCATCGGACACTTCACCCACCGTGGCGCGCAATCGAATGGCTTGAATGCTGAGGTCGAGCAAATTGCCTTGACCACTTTCAGCCGACGCGGTGAGTGCATCTAATGCAGCTTGCACCTTGGCGCTGTCGCGTGTGGCTCTAATTTTCTTCAAGCGATCAATTTGACCATCACGCACTTTGACGTTGTCGATGGCCAAGATGTCGATGGGATCTTCTTTGGCCAGCTTGTATTTGTTAACGCCCACAATGACGTCTTTGCCAGAGTCAATGCGTGCTTGTTTTTCTGCGGCGGCTGCTTCAATTTTGAGCTTGGCCCAACCGCTGTCTACAGCCTTGGTCATGCCGCCCATGGCTTCCACTTCTTCAATTATGGCCCAAGCTTTATCGGCCATCTCTTGCGTAAGCGATTCCATCATGTAGCTACCGGCCCAAGGGTCGATCACATTGGTAATGTGGGTCTCTTCTTGAATGATCAGCTGCGTGTTGCGGGCAATACGCGAGCTGAACTCGGTAGGCAAGGCAATGGCTTCGTCAAAGCTGTTGGTGTGCAACGATTGCGTACCGCCAAACACAGCAGCCATGGCTTCAATGGTGGTGCGCACCACATTGTTGTAGGGGTCTTGCTCGGTGAGCGACCAGCCAGACGTTTGGCTGTGCGTGCGCAGCATAAGGCTTTTGGGGTTCTTGGCATCGAAACCCTTCATGATGCGGCACCAGAGCAAACGCGCCGCGCGCATCTTGGCAATTTCCAAATAGAAATTCATGCCCACCGCCCAGAAGAAGGACAAGCGGCCTGCAAAGTCGTCAACGTCCATGCCTTTAGCAATGGCAGTTTTCACATACTCTTTGCCATCAGCCAGCGTAAAGGCCATCTCAAGCGCCTGATTGGCACCAGCCTCTTGCATGTGATAACCCGAAATGGAAATTGAGTTGAACTTCGGCATATTCTTGGCCGTGTACTCAATGATGTCGCCAATGATTTTCATCGACGGCTCGGGTGGGTAAATGTAGGTGTTGCGCACCATGAACTCTTTCAGAATGTCGTTCTGAATGGTTCCAGACAATTTGTCTTGACTCACGCCCTGCTCTTCGGCGGCCACCACGTAGCCTGCCAGCACGGGCAATACCGCGCCGTTCATGGTCATGGACACAGACACCTTGTCGAGGGGAATCTGGTCGAACAAAATTTTCATGTCTTCAACTGAGTCGATGGCCACGCCAGCCTTACCCACATCGCCAGTGACACGAGGATGGTCTGAGTCGTAGCCGCGGTGAGTGGCCAAATCGAACGCCACTGACACACCTTGACCGCCGGCTGCTAAAGCCTTGCGATAGAAAGCATTGGACTCTTCTGCAGTAGAAAACCCGGCGTACTGGCGAATGGTCCAAGGGCGCACCGAGTACATGGTGGCTTGAGGGCCACGCAAGAAAGGCTCGAAGCCTGGCAAGGTGTTGGCATATGGCAAAGCCGCTGTATCTTCTGCCGTGTACAAAGGCTTGACCGAAATGCCATCAGGCGTTTTCCAGTTGAGGGCTTCGACGTTGCCACCGGGCGCAGACTTTTGTGCGGCGCGCATCCAATCTTCTAGTTGGGCGTTCTTGAACTCGTTCTTGGCCTGGGTCATTTCGACAAATCCTGAATATGATTCATAATTATTGATGCAAAATATTGTACCTGCCTTACAATCGGCAAAACGCCCACTTTAGGCCAATTTCAACGTTTTATCCACCATGTCCGTTCTTGCTGCCGTCCCATCCTTGGCGCCCCGCGCGCTTTATGAAGAAGTTGCCGAACTCATTCGGCAGCGCATTTTCAGTGGAGAACTAGAGCCCGGCAGCTGGATTGATGAGCTGCAAATTGCCAAGGCCTACGGCATCAGCCGCACCCCTTTGCGGGAAGCCTTGAAGGTTTTGGCGGCTGAAGGCTTGATCACCATGAAGGTCAGGCGTGGCGCCTACGTCACAGAAGTTTCTGAAAAAGATCTGCGCGATGTTTATCACTTGCTTAGCCTTTTAGAAAGCGATGCGGCCGCAGTGGTAGCCCAAACTGCCTCCCCTGCAGACTTTAAGAAGCTTCAATCACTTCATTCTGAATTAGAAGCTGCAGGCAAGCCAGGCAAAGAAAAACACGACAAGTTTTTTGAATTGAACGAAGCGTTTCACATGTGTTTGCTAGAGCTCTCGCAAAACAAATGGCGCGATCAAATGGTGGCCGATTTGCGCAAAGTGATGAAGCTCAACAGGCACAACTCGCTGTTTAAAACAGGGCGAATTACGGAGTCGCTTCAAGAACATCAAGCCATCATGGCCGCTTTGTTGGCCAAAGACCCCTTGGCCACTTCAGCGCGCATGCGTGAGCATTTTGCCAATGGTCTAACGGCTGCCAGTACTTCACCCTAAGCGGGCACCTCTGCGCCCTTGGCCAACGCCACTCGCGCTATGGCCATCACTTCTCGAGGCGGCATAGGTTTGAGCTTGTGATTGCTCCAAACCTGACGCCACAAGCGCCCACCTCTTTGCCCATGATAAAGACCCAGCATATGGCGTGCTATGGCATACCAAGGACATGCATCTTCTTTGAAAGCCCGCTCCATGTAAGTCACCATGGCCTCTTCCACCGCTTCTCGCGTGATGACTGATGCAGGCGCTTTAAAGAATTGCTCATCCCATGTGGATAAGAGCCAAGGGTTGTAATAAGCCTCACGACCCAGCATGACGCCATCAACCTCATTCAAGTGTGCTTCGATTTGATCATTGGTGGTGATGCCACCATTGATGGCAATGGTGAGAGCAGGAAAATCTTTTTTCAATTGGTAGGCCAACTCATATCGCAGAGGTGGAATTTCGCGATTCTGTTTGGGCGACAAACCCTGCAACCACGCATTGCGCGCATGCACAATGAACACACTGCAGCCTGCTTCTTTCACTGTACCCACAAAGTCACGAACAAAATCGTAGCTTTCAATTTGGTCAATGCCAATGCGGTGCTTCACCGTGACGGGCACTGAGACGACATCTACCATGGCCTTGACGCCATTGGCCACCAGCTGTGGCTCGTTCATGAGACATGCACCAAACGCACCACGCTGCACACGATCGCTAGGGCAGCCACAATTTAAATTGATTTCGTTGTAGCCCCACTGCTCGCCCAATTTAGCGGCGAAGGCCAAGTCGTTGACGTCACTGCCGCCCAACTGCAAAGCGACTGGATGCTCTTCTGAATTGAAACGCATATGGCGCTCTACGCTGCCATGGCGGATGGCGCCGGTGGTGACCATCTCGGTGTAAAGCATCGTGTGCTGCGTTAGAAGGCGATGAAAAAACCGGCAATGCCGATCCGTCCAGTCCATCATGGGCGCAACTGACAGGCGCCAAGGACTAAAGTTGGGGTGAGGTGCTTGATTCACACCCCGATCATAATTAATAAATGATGCTTGCAATCCCTTTCAAACAAACGGAATCTCCACAGTTATTGCCAATACGTGGCACGATGGGGCATTCGAGGTACGTTAGTTAAAGGGAAATCTCATCCATGAACGAATCAACCATTTGGTGGCTCATTGCAGGCTCACTTGTTGGCATAGAACTGATGACGGGCACCTTTTACTTGCTCATGATCGCCATTGGCGCTTCAGCGGGTGCTATCGCCGCGCACGCTCAGTTAGGTTTTACAACGCAACTGATCACCGGATCGGTGGTCGGTGGACTGGCTGTCATTTTGTGGCGTGTTTATTCTTTGCAAAAATTAAAGTCGCATCCCGAGCAAATTTCTGCTCAACACTTGGATGTCGGTGAAACAGTGGAAGTGCATGAATGGCTCAGCAACGGCGCTGCACAGGTGAAGCACAGAGGTGCCAACTGGACGGCTATTTGTGCAGAAGGCGTTCCGCAAGAACTTGGCGTTTATCAAATCCAAGATATTCAAGGCAACACTTTGGTGCTGCATAAAGTTTAAGTCAACGTTAGCCTCAAAGAAAGAAACATCATGGAAATTGCAATCGTCCTATTGGCCATTGCGGTCTTGTTCATCATCAAAACCGTCAAGGTCGTACCCCAACAAAATGCATGGGTGGTAGAACGCTTGGGCAAGTTCCACGCTAGCCTTACCCCCGGCCTTAATTTTGTGGTGCCTTTCATTGACAAAGTCATCCAAAAACACAGCCTCAAAGAAATTCCACTGGATGTGCCCAGCCAGGTTTGTATTACCCGAGACAACACACAACTGCAGGTCGATGGCATTTTGTACTTTCAGGTCACCGACCCCAAGCTGGCCAGCTACGGCTCGTCCAACTACATCATTGCGGTCACTCAATTGGCACAAACCAGTTTGCGCAGTGTCATTGGCAAATTAGAACTCGACAAAACATTCGAAGAGCGCGACATCATCAATGCACAGGTGGTGGCAGCCATCGATGAAGCAGCCTTGAACTGGGGTGTCAAAGTACTTCGTTACGAAATCAAAGACCTCACACCGCCCAACGAAATTTTGCACGCCATGCAATCGCAAATTACGGCCGAGCGTGAAAAGCGAGCCCTCATTGCAGCCTCAGAAGGACGCCGTCAAGAACAAATCAACATTGCCACAGGCGAACGCGAGGCTTTCATTGCGCGCTCTGAAGGCGAGAAGCAGGCCGTGATCAACAAAGCCGAAGGTGATGCCGCTTCAATTTTGGCGGTAGCAGAAGCCACAGCCCAGGCCATTGAGCGTATTGCCTCCGCCATTCAAAAACCAGGCGGTGAACAGGCTGTGCAACTGAAAGTGGCCGAGCAAGCTGTCATCGCCTACAGCAAGGTGGCACAAGATGCCAAAACCACACTCATCGTGCCTGGCAACATGACCGAGGTATCGTCTTTGATAGCCTCGGCCATGCAAATGGTCAACACAGGAAAAAATGCTGGGCATTAACCCATGTGCAAGCCACCATTGACAGAGAAGTCTGCACCCGTGGCATAACCACCTTCGGTAGACGCCAACCAAGCAATGATGGAGGCAATTTCGCTGGGCTCGCCCAAACGCTTGACGGGCACTGTGGCCACAATTTTTTCCAGCACATCGGCACGAATGGCTTTGACCATGTCGGTGCCAATGTAGCCGGGGCTAACGGTGTTCACTGTCACGCCTTTGGTGGCTAACTCTTGTGCCAAGGCCATTGAGAAGCCGTGCATGCCTGCTTTGGCAGCAGAGTAGTTGGTTTGACCCGCCTGACCCTTTGCACCATTCACCGATGAAATATTGATAATGCGGCCCCAGCCTTTTTCAACCATGTCGGCAACCACTTGCTTGGTCACGTTGAACATGGAGTTCAGGTTGGTTTCAATGACTGCATCCCAATCTTCGCGCGACATTTTCAAAAACATGCGGTCTTTGGTAATGCCAGCGTTGTTGACCAACACGTCAATGGTGCCGTGCTCGGCTTTGGTTTTTGTAAAAGCTTCGACGGTTGAATTCCAATCACCCACATTGCCCACAGATGCGTAGAAGGTAAAACCCAATGCTTTTTGCTCGTCCAACCACTTGGTGAAGTCACGTGTTGGGCCGCAACCAGCAATGACCTTGAAACCTTCTTTGTGAAGTCGCTGGCAAATGGCGGTTCCGATGCCGCCCATACCACCTGTAACGTATGCTACTTTTTGACTCATGGATTTGTCTCCTATGTTAATGAGTTGTTTTAGTTTCTGAAAAATTAACGCTCTAGTGTCAATGACACGCCCATACCGCCACCGATGCACAAGGCTGCAAGGCCCTTCTTTGCATCACGACGTTGCATTTCATGCAAGAGTGTCACCAAAATACGGCAGCCAGATGCACCAATGGGGTGACCAATTGCGATGGCGCCGCCATTGACGTTCACACGCATTGGATCAATGTCCAATGCTTTGTTGACTGCGCAGGCCTGGGCTGCAAAGGCTTCGTTCAATTCAAACAAATCTACATCGCTGGCTTTCCAACCGGCACGTTGCAATGCCTTCTGCGATGCTGGCACGGGGCCCATGCCCATGGTGGCAGGGTCTAAGCCGCTGGTGCCAAATGAGACAATGCGCGCCAGGGGCTTGAGGCCTAAAGCAGCAGCCTTTTTAGCCGTCATGACCACCACAGCGGCGGCACCATCATTGAGGCCCGAAGCATTGCCCGCAGTCACTGAACCGGCTTTGTCAAATGCAGGACGCAAACCTGCCAAGGCCTCTGCATTGGTTTTCTTGTTGATGAATTCATCGACATTGAAGACCAAGGGGTCGCCTTTGCGCTGAGGAATCAGCACATCGACAATTTCATCTTTGAACTTGCCCGCATCTTGCGCGGCGCTGGCTTTTTGCTGGCTGCCCAATGCCAGAGCATCTTGCATGTCGCGTGTGATGCCATTGGCCTTGGCCACATTTTCAGCCGTAATGCCCATGTGATATTGGTTGTACACATCCCACAAGCCATCGACAATCATGGAGTCAACCATGTTCCAGTTGCCCATGCGCTGCCCATCACGTGAGCCCATCAAAACGTGGGGGGAAGCGCTCATGTTTTCTTGACCGCCTGCCACCACAATATCACTGTCGCCCCATGCCACAGCTTGCGCTGCCAACATGACGGCTTTCAAACCAGAGCCACACACCGCGTTGATGGTGAGGGCGGGTGTTTCTTTGGCAACACCAGCTTTCATCATGGCTTGACGTGCAGGGTTTTGTCCTGCGCCAGCCGTCAAAACTTGGCCCATGATGACTTCACCAATTTGATCCATGCTAAGGCCAGCGCGAGCAATGGCTTCGCGAATGGCAATGCTGCCCAACTCTGGCGCTGCAATTTTGGCCAATGAGCCCCCAAACTTACCCACAGCTGTGCGTGCAGCTGAAACTATGACGATGTCTTCCATGTGTCTTCCTTTTTTAATCTACGAACTGAATTTAAATTTCGAATTAGGCACGCGCCTTGACGTAGCGCCCTGGCGCCGCTTCAATGACTTTGAATTTGGCATCTTTTCCATAATGCTTAGGCGCAGCAATTTGCTTGCCAGCATGCTTGTGCAGCCAATTAGACCAATCGTTCCACCAACTGCCAGGCAATTCTGTGGCACCAGCAATCCACTGGTCGGCCGTAGCCGGAAATTTGCCATCTTCACGCAACCAGTGGCTGCGCTTATTGGCTGTCGGTGGATTGATCACGCCTGCAATGTGCCCCGATGCACCCATGACGAATCGTTTTTTGCCAGGAAGGTGCTGAGTCGATGCATATGCACCACCAATGGGCACGATATGGTCTTCTCTTGAGCCATAGATGTACACAGGCATGTCTAGCTTGCCAAGGTCAATTTGTTCACCACAAACCGTCACAGCACCAGGCGTGACAAATTTATTTTCCAAATAGGTATTGCGCAAGTACCAGGCGTAAAAAGGACCAGGCAAATTGGTGGAGTCGCTGTTCCAGTACAGCAAGTCAAACGGCGGTGGTGATTCGCCTTTCAAATAATTGCCAACCACATAATTCCACACCAAATCGTTGGGGCGCAAGAAGCTGAAAGTAGAGGCCAAGTCTTGACCTTTGAGCAAACCACCCTTGCCCATTTGCAGTTCACGAAACTTCACGAAGTTTTCGTCAATGAAAACATCCAAGATACCTGTGTCGGTAAAGTCAATGAGCGTGGTCAGAAATGTGGCACTGGCCACAGGTTTTTCACCGCGAGCTGCCAAGACAGCCAAGGCATTGCTCAAAATGGTGCCGCCTACGCAGAAGCCCAAAGCATTGATTTGCTTCGCACCCGTAATGTGCTGAACTTGGCTGATCGCTTTGATGGCGGCATTTTCAATGTAGTCATCCCAAGACTTTTGCGCCATGCTTTCATCGGGGTTACGCCAGCTGACCACAAAAGTGCGATGACCTTGACTGACTGCATAACGAATGAATGAGTTGTTGGGCTGCAGGTCAAGAATATAAAACTTGTTGATACAAGGTGGCACCAACAAAAATGGTTTTTCATAAACCTTGGCCGTGAGCGGTTTGTACTCAATCAATTGAAAATATTCATTTTCAAAAACCACAGCGCCTTCAGTGGTGGCAACGTTTTCACCCACCACAAATTTACTTTCGTCTGTCATGGACACATGACCCTGCTGCATGTCATGCAGCAGGTTCTGAATGCCCTTTGCAAGGCTCTCACCTTGCGTGTCAATGGCTTTCTTTTGCGCTTCTGCATTGAAGGCCAAGAAGTTGCTGGGGGCAGAAGCCGCAACCCATTGCTCGACTGCAAATTTGATTTTGTTTTGTGTGTGCTCGTCGGCCTCAACCGCATCAGCCAAACCCATGAGTGTTTTGGCATTGAGCAAATAGGCGCCAGCTGTGAATGCGGCCATCGGATTGCCGGTCCACGCTTCATTTGAAAAACGGCGGTCCTTCATTTCATGCTTAGATTCAAGGCCATGATTCCAGAGCGCAGTGGCCTCTTCTAAATAGGCGGCCTGCAATTCCTTTAACTTTTCCTGAGAAAAAGTAAGTTGCGGCACTGCATCTTGTGCAGGAGGCACAATACCGCCAAGGTCCATGGTTTGAAAAGTTTGCATGGCCTGACCCCAGCTCTTAGCCAAGTTTTCCTGAAACTCCTCGCCAGCGCGTGACCAAAATTCGTTTTGAGAATTTGTCATGTGCTCATCTCCTGTTATTTTTTAAATCAATACTCATGTACATCGTTGCAATTGCTTGGATTTACGTTGCGCTCATGATGAGCGTTGCCGAGGCCACCAACACAAATGGAACCGTCCTAGGAGGGATTGTCACCTTCATTCTTTACGGGATCCTTCCAACTAGCATAATTATTTACATCATGGACGCACCCCGGCGCAAGCGGGTCAGATTGGCGCGTGAGCACGAAGCCTCAAAACTGGCCAAGTCACAAAACGGCAACGAAACTCAGGTGATGACGCCCAAGCCGTCAGCTACTCAAGACCCTAAGCTGTAATCCAGATGTAAGCGGCCATGCGGCCCGAGCCACCTTTGCGCACGGCATCGCGCCTGTGAGAGTGGTATTTGGATTCTTGGCGATAGGTACACCAAGTCAAGGAACTGTCGTTACCGCAAATAACTTGAAAGCCCGCCGCAGTTAGCCGCCATCGAGCAAGCCCTGCCAAATCGGCCAAAAACTTGCCGTCACCCTGAGCCAGAAAAAATGCTTCAGGTCGCGTTGTTTTTAGCGCTGGCTGTTGTTGTGAAGTAAAGGCGTCAAACACATCCTGCCCCACTTCAAAAGCCGTTGGCCCAATACAGGGTCCCAACCAAACCATACAGTCTTGTATGGAAAATCCCTGTTCTATTGCGCCCTGGGCAAGAGTTTCCACCACACCACGGCCGTTGGCACCAGCAAGGCCGCGCCATCCAGCATGAGCCGCAGCAACCCACTTGGCCTTGGAGTGGCAGACCAAAATGGGCAAACAATCGGCCGCCATCATGGCGCATGCAATACCGCTTTGAGTGGTCCAAGCCACATCGCCCTCAAGCCCTGAAGGCGTCTGCGCTTCAATGGCCACCGCCTTCACACCATGCACTTGTTTGAGATAAACCGCCGGCACACCCATGGCCCTTTCAACCAAGCCACGGTTGACAAGGACTTGACTAGGCTCATCACCCGACATCAGCCCCAGATTAAGAGACGACCAAGGCTCGGTTGAAACACCGCCTTCTCGGGTGGTCATGAGGGCCCGCACAAAGTGCGGTGCGGGCCATTCGGGTTGAAATCCGATCAAGCCTTTAGGCTGCGTCAGGGCAGGCAGAAGGTTGGGCTTTTTGGAAGGCGTCCAATTTCATGCAGGCATCGAAGGCCGCCATGGTCAGGGGCAAGCCATCAAAGCTGACCTCAAACCTTTTGCCGTTGAAGATTTGGGGGACCAAGCAGCAATCGGCCAAGGTGGGCGTATTGCCAAAACAATAGGTCGATTGGGGGCCTTGGGCCAACTGGCGTTCAAAGGCCTCCAGCCCATCTCGCACCCAGTGGCGATACCATGTGTTTTTCTGGTCTTCGTTCAAACCCAAGTTAACGCTCAGGTACTTGAGAACCCGAAGGTTGTTGATAGGGTGAATTTCGCAAGCAATTGATTGCGCCAAAGCGCGGACACGCGCTCGGCCCGATGCATCCTTTGGCAACAATGCAGGCTCTGGGTGGGTTTCATCCAGATATTCAATGATGGCCATGGACTGGCTCAGGTGCTCGCCATCAACCACCAAGTTAGGCACCAGGTTGTCAGCAGCCACAGTGCTGTAGGCGGCTTCCTTGTGTTCGCCCTTGCCAATGTGAACTGCGATATATTCATAGGGCAAGCTCTTCAAGTGCAGTGCAATTCGGACTCGAAATGACGCTGAGGAACGGAAGTAGTTGTAAAGTTTCATAGGCATTAGCATAAACTGGAAACATGTCCGCCGACACCCTCCAACCTCATCTTCCATGGATTGAAAGCCATTTACCGCTGCCCCCTGTAGAAAACGCATGGAGCGAAGATACCGAGGCGCCAGGTTTGCTGGCAGCGGGCTCAGATTTAGGGGTTGAGCGGCTTTTAGAAGCCTATGCCAAAGGCGTGTTTCCTTGGTTCAACGCCGACCAGCCTGTGCTGTGGTGGAGCCCCGATCCCCGCATGGTGCTGCAAATCAAACACTTCAAACTTCACCGATCTTTGCGAAAAACCTTGGCTCGTTATTCGGCACACCCTCAATTTGAGTTGTGCTTTGACCGTGCATTTGACGACGTGATAGAAGCTTGCGCGCAAAGCCCCAGAGAAGGTCAAAAAGGAACTTGGATCGTGCCGCCCATGGTGGAGGCCTACAAAGCCTTGCACCGCGCAGGCTACGCGCACAGCGCTGAAACATGGCTCGATGGCCACTTGGTGGCAGGTCTGTACTTTGTTTGCATTGGCAAAGCTGTGTTTGGCGAATCCATGTTCAGCACGCTCAGCGACGGCTCCAAAATGGCACTTGCAGCTTTGGTTCATGTCTGCGAGCAACACAGTATTCAGGCCATTGATTGCCAGCAAAATACGGCTCATTTGGCCTCGATGGGCGCCAGCGAAATGACGCGTACCGCATTTTTAGCTCAAAGTGTGCCGGCCTTGCAACTGACAAGTCCCGATTGGAAAAATGCCCAAATTGATTGGGATGTTTGGCGAACGGGCGCACCATGACACACCTCAAAGACTTGCCCTTCAGCACGCTGCAGTTTTATGCCACTGCGGCCTACCCTTGCAGCTATCTAGATGGCCGTGAAGCACGCTCGCAGGTGGCGACACCCAGCCATTTGATCCAAACCGATGTGTATTCGGACTTGGTCGAGCGTGGCTTTCGCAGAAGTGGCCTCTTTACCTACCGGCCCTATTGCGATGGCTGCCAAGCATGTGTGCCCATGCGCGTTCTGTGCAATGAGTTCAAGCCCAACAAAAGTCAAAAGCGAGCACTGAGAAAACATCAAAATTTGGTGGCACGCGTGTCTAGATTGGGTTTTGAAAGTGAACACTACGACTTGTATTTGCGCTATCAAAACAGCCGCCATTCGGGCGGCGGCATGGACCAAGACAGCATTGAGCAGTACAAGCAGTTTTTGCTTCAAAGTCGAGTCAATTCAAGGTTGGTTGAGTTCAGAGAAGCCTGTGTCACTGGCGAAGTGGGTGAACTCAAAATGGTCTGCATTGTCGATGTCCTGAACCAAGGCTTGTCTGCGGTGTACACCTTTTATGCCCCAGAGGAGCACGCCAGCTACGGCACTTATGGCGTGCTTTGGCAAATTCAACAGGCCAAAGATCTAGGGCTGCCTTTCGTTTACATGGGCTACTGGATAGGTGCCAGCCCCAAAATGCAATACAAAGAACGCTTTGCGCCCTGCGAGAGCCTTCAAAACGACCAATGGATGCCCCATCCTTCTCCACGCTGACCCATTGGGCCAACACAAAGCCAATTTCATCTTGTAAAATAAGATTTCACAAACAGCATCAGGTTCAGTCCCATGAGAAAAGCTGAAGCACACCCGCCAGCAGCACCGACCATTCAAGTTATCGAGCGCTTGTTTTCACTGATGGATGTTTTGGCTTCAAGAGAAGATGCCATTTCGCTGAAAGAGATCAGTGAAAAAACAGGCCTGCATCCGTCTACCGCACACCGAATCTTGAACGACCTCACCATTGGCCGTTTTGTGGATCGGCCCGAACCTGGCAGCTATCGATTGGGCATGCGCATGTTAGAGCTGGGCAACCTGGTCAAGGCGCGTCTCAATGTACGAGATGCCGCACTTGCGCCCATGCGAGATTTGCACAAACTGATCCAGCAACCTGTGAACTTGAGCATGCGACAGGGCGATGAAATTGTTTACATCGAGCGCGCCTTCAGCGAGCGCTCGGGTATGCAGGTTGTCAGAGCCATTGGGGGCCGTGCGCCTTTGCACCTGACGTCGGTTGGCAAATTGTTTTTGTCAGTGGATGAGCCCATGAAGGTTCGAAGCTATGCCACACGCACAGGCTTAAACGGCCAAACCAAAAATAGTATTACGCAGCTTCAAGTGCTAGAACGTGAACTGTCAAAGGTTCGCCAATATGGCATTGCGCGCGACAACGAAGAATTGGAATTGGGCGTGCGCTGTATTGCAGCAGGCATTTACGATGACCAGGGCAAGTTGCTTGCGGGCCTTTCCATCTCAGCACCCGCAGATCGAATTGACGAAGCTTGGTCGGCCAAATTACAAGCAACAGCCGACGGAATTTCTCAGGCTCTGGGCTACAAGGATTGAAGCTTTAGCCAGCCGTGTCGGCTGAAGGAACTTGAGTGCGAGCATTTTGATTTTCGACCCAGCGTCGAACTCGTTCTGCATCTGCAATACGGCTTAATTTGCCAGCAGAGTCTAAGAACACCATGATGATTTTGCGACCTGCCACCTTGGTTTGCATCACCAAGCATTGGCCAGCTTCAGAGATGTAGCCCGTCTTTTGCAAACCGATATCCCAGTTGGGACTTTTAACCAGCCTGTTGGTTGTGTTGTATTGAAGAGTTCTGCGCCCCACTTCTACCTCTCGGGCAGGTGATGTTGAAAGTTCGCGCAACAAAGGAACATCGTAAGTAGCTCCGACCAGCACGGCCAAATCTTTGGCGCTGGATTGGTTGCGACTGGAAAGCCCAGTAGGTTCGACGTAATGTGTAGACGCCATGCCAAGGCCTTTAGCGCGATCGTTCATGGCTTTTACAAACAAGGACATGCCACCTGGATATGTTCTGCCAAGCGCGTGTGCGGCACGATTTTCACTGGCCATCAAGGCCAGGTGCAACAAGTCACCTCGGCTAAGTACCGAGCCAACAGCCAAACGCGAGGTGCTGCCCTTTTCGGTATCCACATCATCCTGTGTGATGGTGATCATTTCGCTTTGCAACAAGTTGGCATCGCTGATGACCAAACCGGTCATCAGTTTGGTGAGTGATGCGATGGGCAAGACGGCCATGTCGTTCTTGCTCAGTAAAACTTCATGTGTGTCTTGGTCAATGACAAGCGCCACACTGGAGCGCAAATCGAGGAGGTCACCAGCTTGGTGTAATCCGGCAATGCGGCCAAAAGAAGGTCTTGTGACTGTTGCCTTTTGCTTGACGGATTTACGAGGTTTTTGAGTATTTTTAGCTGAGGCCTTAGGTGAAGCTTTGGCAGTATTTTGTGCAGAAACTACCGGTTTTTTGGCGGCAACTGGTTTTCGCGTGTTCTCGTTGGCTGCAACGTAGGTTGAAAGTGACATCAAGGCCAAGATGCACAAAGGCAAACAAGGATTGAAAACACGGCAGGAAAACAGGCGATTTAGTGGATTCAAAGCATTACTTTCGAGGCTCAAAGTCATTCGGAAATTGGCGAGTCTCATAGAAACTTGCGACAGTGTACCAAAATAAAAAAGCTGCGCAAGATCAACACCTTGCGCAAGCTTCTTGAAGACCTTGTTCAGTCTTTGCTTTGAAGCACTTAGCCCTGAGCCGCCACCCTGTCTGCTTTGCTTTGAAGTTTATTCAATGCGCTCAAGTAGGCCTTTGCTGAGGCCACAATGATGTCGGGGTCTGAGCCTACGCCATTGACCACACGGCCACTGTTTTGCAAGCGAACTGTGACTTCGCCTTGGCTTTCGGTCGATCCACTGATGGCATTCACAGAATAAAGCACCATTTCAGCACCGCTTTCCACGATCGATTCAATGGCTTTGAGGGATGCATCTACGGGGCCATTGCCGTCCGATTTGCCATGAACTTCCTTGCCACTGACGGTAAAGACAATGGCGGCGCTGGGTCGCTCTCCTGTTTCACTGTGTTGCGATAAAGATACAAAGGTGTATTGCTCTTTCTCTTGGGTGACGCTTTCATCACTGACCAAGGCCAAGATGTCTTCGTCAAAAATTTCGCTTTTGCGGTCTGCCAACTCTTTGAAACGCGTAAAGGCAGCATTCAACTCTGTCTCACTTTCGAGCACCACACCCAGCTCTTGCATGCG
>Ga0207940_1000294_pt1 | contig 16867 bp, 11 predicted proteins | sample LakMenEpi06Jul12_FD_150676 | JGI IMG/M metagenome (GOLD analysis project Ga0207940, IMG submission 150676) | Freshwater microbial communities from Lake Mendota, WI - 06JUL2012 deep hole epilimnion (SPAdes) | ecosystem: Environmental > Aquatic > Freshwater > Lake > Epilimnion/Euphotic zone ... | reverse complement strand
AAAAGACAAGGCATGATTTATTGCTGACCGAAGCATGGTTAAATGTGCCAATTGTTTGTCTTTCTGAAATTTACTTAAAAGACAAAAGTCTTTTCTACCAAAAAGATGGTGTTGAGATTAAAATTGAACGCATCTATAATCGTGTGGTGTATGATGAATTGATTCAACAAGCACCAATTTTTTTACAACAATTCAAATTATTTGAACAAGCAGAAAATATAGAATGGGTCAATCATCCGAATCATTTTTTTAGAATTAGTAAATTTATATTACCCCTTCTAAGTCATCCATTTGTTCCAGAAGCCTACCTATTAACTGATTGGAAAAATAATCAATTAGGGACTACATTGAATTTAGATGAATATATCTGTAAGCCTTTATTCTCTTTTGGAGGTCAAGGTGTGATGCTAAATCCAACCAATGATTCTGTAAATGCAGTGAATGATCCAGAAAACTGGATCTTACAAAAGAAAGTAAATTATGCTGCTGTGATTGAAACTCCTTCTGGTCCTTCTAAAGCAGAAATAAGATTGTTTTATTTCTGGAATAAACAATTAGGACGTTATGTGGCTACCAATAACTTAACTAGAATTAGTAAAGGCCCTATGATTGGCGTGAGCTATAATAATACTGCCACCTGGATAGGTGGCAGTATTAGCTATTTTGAACAGTAAATTACTTATTCAGAAATATTCATCATCTTACCTAATAAGCTATAGGCATTTTTTACAACAATTTGTTTGCCTATCCATGCGTTCGCATCTGCATTACTTACAGTCACATATGCTGTATTGGATTGAATAACTTGAATCTCTTTAGCTTCAAATACATTTTCTGAAGTTTGTATAAAAATATAATCTTTACCTTGGAATCTTTGCACCGATTCGATTGGTATTAATACAGCGTCCTTGGTTTCTACAACCATATCTGCTGTTAAAAACATGCCTGGCAATACATTTGCTGGTATTTTATCAAAATGACAATGTAAAAGTGCTGTTTTATCCTCATTAATATTATGCGCAACTGCAAGAACAGTAACAGCATATTTTTTGTAAGGATCCTGCGTTAATGTAATTGTTCCTTTCATGCCTACTTTAAAATTTGCGATATCTTTTTCATAAATAGTGATAGCCGCATGGATGTCATTTGGATTGATGATTTCTAATAAGATATCCGAAGGGGTCACATACTTACCTCTATTGATATTTACTTTACTAATATAACCAGCAATAGGTGCCACTAATTGCACCAAACTTGACATTTTTTCGGTCGTTAAATTTTCTGGTTGTATGTTAATGAGCTTTAATTGTTCAGAAAGGGCTTTTAATTGAATTGCATTGGTATTGTAGTCTGCTTGTATTTGTTGGAAAGATTTTTTACTCACTGCCTCCTGTGTCAATAATGTTTTCTGACGATCCAGATCTTGTTGCAAGTAACTTAGCTTCGCCTTAGTTGCTAAATAATTTTCTTGTAACTGAACATATGCAGGGTCTTTCACAGTAGCCAATACCTGTCCTTTTTTTACAAATGTGCCTGGTATTAAATTAATGTCTTGTATATAACCTCCCATTGGTATACTAACAGATGCGATACCAGTTGGCGGCACATCTATGACACCATTTAGATGCGTCATACCTTTCATTTTTCCTTGTTGGATAGGCGCAAGTTCTAATTGAGCGAGGCTTGCTTGTTCTTTGGTTAATTGAACTATGTTAGATACAACATCAGCAGTTGAGTCTTCCTTAGTCGTTGTTGATGTTGTATTCCTGCCACAACTACTTAAAATAAGGATGGTCAGTAAGCTAGTATAAATTGTTTTCATGATAGACTATTTTGAATATATTATTTTGACAACAAATAATACAATGTAGATTGATTTAAATTAAATAATGCGAGTGATTCTAATGCTTGCATTTGAATTTGTTGTACTTGACTCATCGCATTCGACCATTCAATATAACTTATTTGCCCTTCTTTAAAAGACAGGTTTGCCATAGTAGCCATTTTAGCTGCATTAGGTATGAGTCCTTTTTGTATATGTTGATACAAATCCATTGTTTGTTGATAATTGGACCATGCTTTTTGAATTTGCATATTTAAATCAAGTAGCGCTTTATCTTTTTCATGCATCATAACAGTTTCATTCGCTTGACTTGCTTTTACTTTTTGTTTTAATCCAGACCTAAACAAAGGAATGTTTAATCCAAGATTCACAGAATTATACCTATTTGCGTCTTCAGGATTCATTCTAAAGCTTTGATTGGTATATCCCATTGCAACTTGAGGCAATATCTTTGATTTAGCTACATTGGTCTCTGCGATGGCTGATTGCAATTTTTGCATCCATAATAAATTGATTGGATGACTTGCATCAATCACTGTATCTAATAACCTAGGTTCAAATTTCAAGCCATCTTCTGGCAATAGCATGGACGGATCTTGTAATAAAATAACAAACTGCTTTTGTAATCCAAGCTGCTCATTTTGATGCTGTATCATTAACTGCTTGTGCAGACTAACCCAATTCTGCATATTCAATTGTTCCAATCCATTATCTTGTCCAGCTTTAAATCTTGCATCCACTGCAGCCAATTGTTTAGCGTAAATAGAATCAAGTTGACTTAATAACAATCCTTTAGCCACTTGAAATTGCAATTGAATGTATAATTGCTCCACCGCATGATGGATCAATTTTTCATCCAATATTGCTTGATAGCTATAGGTTTGACTGATAGAAAGGTTTAAGTTTTTTTGTGCTTGATAGACCTTTGGTAAATCAAAAACTTGTTCTACAGCATATTTAGAATCATTTAAACTGCTATTTACATTCCCTATTTCTCCTCTAAATTCCAATTTAGCCGGATCAAAACTTGATTTTGATAATGCTTGATAATAATTACGTTGTGCTTCGGTTGTTTTTAGTGTTGGAGACACTAACATTGCCTGTTCAAACACTTTTGCCAAAGGCTTTTTTACTGTCAATTCTTGTGCTTGTAAAGCAGTAGCATTCAAACCAATAATACAAAAAAGAATAGCAATCGTAGTTTGACCTAAACGTTTTTTCTCAAATAATTGATAAAAAATAGGCAAGACAAATAAGGTTAAAAGGGTTGCTGATAATAAACCCCCAATCACCACTGTTGCTAATGGCTTTTGCACTTCGGCTCCTGCACCACTACTTAATGCCATGGGTATAAAGCCCAAAGAAGCTACAGCTGCAGTAATTAAAATAGGTCTTAACCTTGTCTTAGTAGCCTTTACAATAATGTCTACAATTGTTCTATTGGGCTCCATCGCTAATTTATTCATTTCTGTTAACAATACAATCCCATTCAATACAGCTACACCAAATAAGGCAATAAATCCAACACCTGCTGAAATGCTAAATGGCATTCCTCTTAACCATAATGCAAGCACACCTCCTATGGCAGAAAATGGAATTGCTGAAAAAATCAATAAACAATGCTTTAAATTATTGAAAGCAAAAAATAACATTCCTAAAATCAACAATAAAGCACCTGGTACAGCAATTTGTAATCGACTTACTGCGTGCTCTAAGTTTTCAAACTGCCCTCCATATACGACATAATATCCTGGAGGAAATTGAATAGACTTTTTCACTTTTTCTTGTACCTCGTTGACCACTGACTTCACATCCTTCCCTCTTACATTAAATCCAACTACAATTCTTCTTGCAGCATCTTCTCTTTGTATTTGATAGGGCCCCTCTTCTATCTTCACTTCCGCAAGCTCATACAATGGAACTTGTTTGTTATTACCAACAGTCACCATTAAATTTTTAATTTGTTGCCAATCCTTCTTTTGGACATTATTTAGCCTAACAACTAAATCGAATCTTCTATCTCCTTCAAATACTTTACCCGCAACACCACCAGCATAAGCCGATTGTATGACTTGATTGACTTCTTTAATATTCGCACCATACCTTGCTATAGCTGCTCTATTAAAATGAATCACAACCTGTGAAATCCCTGTAACAGTTTCTGTATATAAGTCTTTAGCGCCCTCTACATCATGGATAATATTACCCATTAATGCTGCATACTTCGCCAAACTATCTAAATTTTCACCAAATATTTTACATGACACATCCTGTCTTGAGCCAGTCATCAATTCATTGAATCGCATTTGAACAGGATATTGAAAGCCTGATGTAATACCAGGCACTTGAGACATCACTTTGCCCATGGTATCGGCTAATGCATCAAATGTGTTGGCAGACACCCATTCTTCTTTATCCTTTAAAATAATAATCAAATCAGATGCATCCATTGTCATTGGATCTGTTGGTATTTCTCCAGCACCAATTTTGGTCACAATTTTTTCTACTTCAGGAAAACGGTCAATTAATAATTTAGAAGCCTTTTGTGTGGCATCTAATGTAGTATTAATTGAACCTCCACTCAAAACCCTTGTTTCTACTGCAAAATCACCTTCTTCTAGCTTTGGAATAAACTCCCCACCCAGGCCATTTAATAATATTAAGGCACAAATAAAGAGCGCAATAGTTAATCCGATAATTTGCTTTGGAATTTTTAATGCCTTGATTAATAATGGTTCATAGAATGCTTCTAATTTTTGCATGAACTTGTCGGTCATTGTTTCTTTTTGCACTCTATTTCTATTCAAAACAAGTGCACTCATCATAGGCACATAAGTAATTGATAGAATGAATGCGCCAATCAATGCAAAGGAAACAGTTTGGGCCATTGGTTTAAACATCTTACCTTCTATACCTGTTAAGGACAAAATAGGCAGGTATACAATCAAAATAATAATTTGACCAAATGCGGCAGCGCCCATCATCTTATTAGACACCTGGCCCACAATGGAATTCATCTCTTGTTTATCTAATTGATTATGTCCCTCTTTTTTAGAACTATGGTATAATTGATGTAAGACTGCTTCTACAATAATAACCGCCCCGTCTACAAGTAAACCAAAATCCAGTGCCCCTAAACTCATTAGGTTACCACTCACGCCAAAAAGATGCATCAATATAAATGCAAATAACATCGCTAGTGGTATGACCGAGGCCACCACCAATCCAGCTCTTAAATTTCCTAAAAATAAAATCAATATAAAAATTACAATCAATGCACCTTCTAATAAATTTTTAGAGACAGTACCAATGGCATTGTCTACCATTTTTGTTCTGTCTAAAAAAGGCTCAATTATAACCCCTTCTGGCATGGTCTCCTGAATGATCGCAATCTTAGTTTTAATATCCGAAATAACTTGATTACTATTTTCCCCTTTCAACATCATCACTACCGCACCTGCAACTTCTCCGTCTGCATTATAAGCAGTGGCTCCAAACTTTGTTGCTTCTCCAATTTTAACTTCTGCAATGTCTCTGACCAAAAGCGGTATCCCATTTGATAAAGTCTTAACAGGAATACTTGAAATCTGATCCAAACTATCAACCATCCCTTCTGTCCTTATAAACAAAACATTAGGCCCATGCTCAATGTAAGCACCTCCTGTATTTTCATTGTTGTTATTTAATGCAGTATAAATATCATTCACTGATAAATCATATTGCTTTAATAATTCTGGATTCACACTAACTTCAAATTGCTTCACTGATCCTCCAAAACTACTCACATCCGCTACGCCAGGTGTCCCCAATAATTGTTTACGAACAATCCAATCCTGCATTGTTCTTAATTCAGTTAAGCTATACTTACCTTCATATCCTTTCTTTGTTCTTAAAACATATTGATAAATTTCCCCCAATCCTGTTGTTAATGGACCAAGTTCTGGGTTACCCATGCCCTCTGGAATTTGAGACTTCACAGTGATTAATCGTTCAGAAACCTGTTGTCTAGCCCAATAAATATCAATATCATCTTTGAATACCAAGGTCACTAAACTCAATCCAAAACGTGAAAAACTTCGTTGCTCAATCATGCCAGGAATATTCCTTGTAGCCTGTTCAATTGGCACAGTGATCAATCTTTCTACATCTGGCGCGCCAGCACTTGGAACAGATGTAATAATCAATACCTGATTGTTGGTAATATCCGGAACAGCATCAATAGGTAATTTAGAAATGGAATAAACCCCTCCTAGTATCAATGCAAAAACACCTAAGAGAATAACTAGTTTATTCTTTATTGAAAACTGTATAATTTTTGATAGCATAATTAAATTTCTTTCTCAACAGAATGAATGAATTTACATCTATTAAAGTTAAACAATAATTACGATGTTTTCTTCTTAGGTAAAGCGTTAAAAAATAGGTAATCAAAGCTTATAAATAAGCTATTATTCGTCATTCTATTGGTTTTTTCTAGTAATGCAAATCGATAGCCTAGGTTCAGCTTTGCTTGGCTATTAAAAATCATTTGGATAGCCGGTGCTGCATCTAAGTATTGTCCTCTACCCGATAATAATTTCTGCCCTAAAAGCTCCAAATACAAATTCACATTGGTTTGTCCATAAGAGGAATAACGTTTGGGATAGACCAAAAACCCGTTGGAGAAACTATACTGAAAGGCGCCCCTACCATAATGTTTACTCCAATTTTGCTTTTCAACATAGCCCAAACTAAGAGAACTCGCCCATTTGTGCTTCAATTGGGTTGCAATAAATCCTAATCCATTGACGGATTCTTCGCCATCCAATAAGACTGCACTCGTATGGATTGCTTGAAGCTTAGTTTGGATTGATTTGGCATAAAGAGCAAATCTTGTATGAGCATACATTGCATCCTTGGTATAGAAACGATATTGAACATAGGCATCCTGACCATTATAATTGGTACCTAGATAAAGAGATACTTTTTTACTAAGCCCAAATTGCATTTGCGTATATTGATTGTTTCTATTTGAGTTCCCACCCATTTTTTGAAAACTATGCTTTAACCCTATTGACCTAGCAGGCTTTGTGCTTGCTGGATCCGTAAAGACATATAGCTCTTGAGCAATCGTAGGTAAAAAAGCAAATATTGCAATAATCAATCCGCAAAAACCAATTGGCAAGGATCGACTATTCATATACTAAACTTTGTACACCAAATCCTGCATCTGTCACCGCCAACTTGATTTGATCTATCTCTACTTTTTTACCAGACTTAAAAGCTAAAATATACATTGACTTTTCAATATCAACTTTCACTTCTTCTACGAAATTTAATTTAGTTAATGCTTTAAAAATAGCTTTAGAACACATGGAACAAGTTAAACCAGAAGCAACAAGCGTTACCTTCTTAATTTCTGCAACTTGAGTTGATGCTCGGTCATATTTACAACATTCATGCAATGCATCATAAGATGCTTTTGTTGCTGTTTTATGCTCAGTATCATATCCAACAGCAGCAATGGCAGATTCGATTTTATCTAGATTGGTTTTGCCATCAAAGATCAATGTCAATAGCTTCGCATCCATATCCCAATTGGCAGTGGTTGCACCTGCTGTTTTTGCAGCTTTTTCGATACTTGATTTACACATGCCACAATTGCCTGAAACTTTTAATTTAGTTGAAGTTTGAGCATTCGCCGAGAAAACAGTGGCCATTATAAAGGCAGAAAATAGAATAATTTTTTTCATACAATCAATTTGATTTTTTAAATACTACAATACAAATAGTATGGATGCAGCAACGAAATATTGCCGACTCCATCATCTTACCTAGATAAAAATCAAATTAAATAAAGACAATCTAGTGCATAGATTGGTGGACCAGTAAATAACTGTCCTTTCTTGGAATGTACTCGAATGAAAGTATCCTTTACAAGGACAGCAGGAACTGTATATGTAAAATTGAAAGCAGGAATAGTTGTTTCAGACAACCCCTTTTTGATTGCTTGAAACTCAGATGTCTGATGCAGGTCCTGTTTTTTTACAAAACTTATTTTTTCTGCACAACAAGTATCCTTTGTAGTTGACTTGGTTTTAGATGCCTTGCCACATAAACATTTTTGAACTTTTCCAGCACATAAATGTGCTTTTACAGTTGCTCCAACGCTGGAAAAACTATATACAAACAAAAGTAGGATGGTCAAAAATTGCTTCACCATATAAAGGTAGTACTAATTGATAAAATTCCACCAAATCCCAACCCTTAACCAAGTCCCTGTACCTAGATAATTTGGCGCAGTAAATTGGTAACGTGTACCTAATTGATTACTAGTGGCTAACAAGGTATTCAATTGTTCCATGCGTATAAATCCTTTAAATCTTTTGATCTTGAAATTTAAAAAGGCATTGGCAATAGGCCTATTATTGGTAGTAAATTGATCTTGTAGGTAGAACTGTCCAGTGAGTGGCATATACGCATCAGGTTGAAAGGCGCTATGATAGATCAATTCTAAGCCTGTGGATAGAAATAAATTTTTAAAAAAGTTACCCTCAAAAGCAAGACGCTGTCTAGTAAAAATAACAGGCAAATGCAATGGTGCATTGGGATCTACTAACTGAAAGCTTAGTTCATTGTACCAATTCCAATAAGTACTTAATTTTAATTGATTGGATACAGTACCCTTAATATAACTCAATGTCTTATCATAAACCATCGGCTGATATCCTGTACCAAAATATTGAAAATTTTGAATGAGTTTGTACTGAAAAGAGGCAGTTAAACCACGACTTTTTTGATCCCACATAGCACCAAGCTCTATAATATTTTCTTTATCAATAGTACTTAATTTAGAAATAGGGAATGCGGTGATACCAAGACGATTAAAGGAAGGGGTACGATTTGAATTTTGCAACCACAAGGCAACTTGATCCCCTTTTTTATTGAACACACTTGTCAAAGAAAACAATGCTTCATAATCACCTGCATGATAGCCATTTAAAAATAATTTTCCAGATGCTTGAATATCCCAACGCAGGTTCTTGGTTTTATTTTTATAGACTCCTAACCCATATATATCATGATTAGACCAACTTAAAAGGGTGTCTTTGAAATTCAATTGTTGGTAACCAAGTCCAACTTGAAGAAATTGATTGGGATTGGTTTTTTCAGGAAAAGATACTAAGCTAAATTCATTGTTGAGTCTTCTCCATTGATCTTGAAATAACATGGCATCTCCCACTGGCAATTTGTAATTAAAATACTGCTCATAATTGAGTGCCAAAGGATTCGCGTCGGCAAAAGCAAATTGATTGGACTGGTATTTTATTTCATTTTGGAATCTGAGCCTAGGATAAAATAAATAAGTGGTTACCGTATCTTTAACTATTGAATCTTTTTGTCCAATATCATAAGTCTGCTTCCAGACAAAACTTTGTTCCTTATAAGTTGTACCCGTGGCAATACTAGTATTGAATGGATTTCTAAAAGATACGCCACTAATACCTAATCTTGTTTCTAGCTCATAGGGGTTGTTTAAAGAAAGGCTGTCAATTAAATTACTGTTAACCAATCCTCCATTTTCAGAAGAGGCAGATTTATTCAATAACATGACCCAATAAGAAGCATAGCGCTTGCGTTTAGATTGATAATTTGCAGCAATGCGCATATTATTCAAGTTCGCGTGTTGGTTTTTTAAATTTCCTGGTGCGTTGCTAAAACGATAGGCAAAAGAATAATTGAATTGCTTGGTTTTATTTTGGGTATGTAATAATTCTATTAATTGTTCACCTTTCCCTCCCAATAAATACCCTAATTCTGTATACGGCTTGGTGGTTTGATAGAATGGTGTTTGCTCTAATGTATAATTGTAAACTTCATAGGACCTAAAACCAGCATCCCATCCCCCTCTCTGCAATGGATTAAACAAATAAGATTTGCTAGCATTACCTAAATTACCAAGATGATAATTGCTATAGGGCAGAATGAATTTTGAAAAGAAATCATTTATACTTGTATCCATACTCTGAATGGCCAAGCTATTATATAATCGATAATAAATAGCAATCGAATCTTCGGCCTTATCTCTTTTTTGTAAGGAGTCTGTTGCTCCTCCTCCGCCACCAAATGAATTAAAGCGCATATTCTGTGCACTCAACTGTCCATAAAATAGACAAGTTGTAAAACAGCAGATGAATAAAATACGCTTAGTCCTCATGTTAGATATTATGATAGTGCTATGAAAAAAAATGCCTTAAGAAGCGATTTCTTTTACCAATGCACTGAAAATTACTGTTAATAAAGGTTCAGCTGCATTTGCTGCTGCCAATACTTCTTCGTGTGTGATGACATTATTGTCTTCTCTAATACCTAAATCGGTTACTACACTCATGGCAAAAACTTTCATGCCACAATGTACTGCAGCAATATTTTCTTGCACTGTACTCATGCCTACTACATCTCCGCCAGCTATTTTGATTAGTTGGTATTCTGCTCTTGTTTCAAAAGTTGGACCGGTCACGCCAACATAAACTCCTTCATGCACTTTAATTTTATTTACAGATGCGATTTGTTTTGCTTTTTCAATAAAAGCATTGGCATAAGGCTCGCTCATGTCTGGGAAACGTGTGCCAAGGGCAGGCTCGTTTTTTCCCAATAATGGGTTAGGTGTAAAAAAGCTAATATGGTCTTTTATGATCATTAAATCCCCCACTTCATAATCCTTGTTGACACCTCCCGCGGCATTAGATAACAAAAGATTTTCTACACCTAGTAATTTTAATACGCGGATTGGGAATACAACTTGTTCTGCAGTATACCCTTCGTAGAAATGGAAACGACCTTCCATGACCCAAACCTTTTTACCATTCAATGTCCCTAAAATCAACCTTCCTTTATGTCCCTCTACGGTACTCACTGGAAAATTTGGTATTTCGCTGTAGGGTATACTAAAATCGGCTTCTATCACACTAGATAGATTTCCCAACCCACTACCTAAAATGATAGCAGTGTTTGCTTTTGTAGTAATTTTTGACTGAATAAACCCTGCAGTTGCTTCCAACTGTTGCATTAATGGAGACATAAATTGGCCTTTATTGAGCCACAAATATAACAACAGTAGGGGACTCTAAGCCTTAATTGACTTAGTTTCTCCCTTTAAAACGGTATAGGCAATCACAGCACTAATGATCATAAATACTGCACCCATTAAAAAAGAAGCGCCTGGAAAATAAATAGGATTGCCGGGCTTAGTAAAATAGGCAAATAAACTGGTCATGATCAATGGCCCCGCAATGGAAGTCACACTCATGATACTTGTCAATGATCCCTGCAATTCACCCTGTTCATTTTTAGGCACATGTACAGAAATCAATGCCTGCAATGCAGGGCCAGAAATCCCTCCTAAACAATAGGGGATTAAAAATACAAACATCATCCATGAGCTACTTGCAAAAGCAAATAAGATTAAACCCAAAGCATATAAAGCAATACCAAAATAAACCGATTTCTCATTGCCAATTTTTGGATTGATATAACGAATTAAAACGCCTTGTACTAAGCCTACTAAAAGCCCTACCATTCCCAAAGAAAGACCAATCATTTTTGGAGACCATTTGAATTTTTCCATATTGGCAAAACTCCAATTGCTTTGAACTGCATGTGATGCTAAATAAATAAATACCAAAGCAAAAATCAAACCTGATACTGCTGGATATTTTTTTAAATGTACAAGGGAGCCTAAAGGATTTGATCGCTTCCAATCAAAGGCCCTTCTATTTTCCACTGGCAAGGATTCAGGTAATACAAAATACCCATAAACTACATTTAACAAGGCCAAAGATGCAGCTACAAAAAATGGAAGCCTAGGACTGAGTTCTCCTAAAAATCCACCTAACATGGGTCCAATAATAAAACCAATACCAAACGCAGCACCAATCATACCAAAATTTTGTGCTCTATTTGAATCATCGCTGATATCTGCCATGTAAGCTGATGCAGTGGTTACACTAGCACCTGTGATACCTGAAATAGTTCGTCCTATAAATAGCCAAAGAATGGATGGTGCAAAAGCCAAGAATAAATAATCCAAACCAAAACCTAATAGTGAAATTAACAAGACCGGCCTTCTTCCATATTTATCACTTAAACTTCCAATGAATGGTGCAAAAATAAATTGCATTGTGGCATATAAAAAAGTCATCCATCCGCCATATAATGAAGCCTTACTTAAATCATCGGTATGCAGCAAGCCCTTGATTAATTGTGGAATGACCGGAATGATAATACCAAGGCCCACAATATCAATCACCAATGTGAGAAATATGAAACCAACTGCTGCCTTCTTTGTGTTTGCCATAAAATAAATTGACGGATAGTGCAAATTTGCCTATCCGTCAAATATACAAGTACCTATCAAGACTTCAAAACCTTTTGAAAGATTCACCATGAAGCCTTTATTAAATTATCCTTCGTTTCTAAAGACAACCACCCCGTCAAAAATATCAATTAATACTTTTTTAGACTTATCAATGGCGCCGCTTAAAATTTGCTTACTCAATTCATTCACAACCAATTTCTGAATTAAGCGCTTTAATGGCCTTGCGCCAAACTGCATATCAAAGCCTTGTTCTGATAGGTATTCAACCAGGTAATCTGTAAACTCAATTTGCATGCCGTTTTCAGCCACCAGTGACTTTAACTGCTTCAATTGAATTTGTACAATCGAAGCCATCTGCTTTCTCAATAATGGAGAGAACATGATGATATCGTCTACCCTATTTAAGAATTCAGGACGGATAGTTTGTTTTAGCAAATCCATCACTTCTGTTTTTGCTAGAGCTGTTTTTTCTTCCAAATTTTGATCTGTCACTTCTTCAAATGCATCCTGAATTAAATGACTACCAATATTACTTGTCATAATGATGATGGTATTTTTAAAATTAACCACCCTTCCTTTATTATCCGTCAATCGTCCATCATCCAATACTTGTAATAAAATATTCCAAACATCTGGATGCGCTTTTTCAATTTCATCCAAAAGCACCACGCTATAAGGCTTTCGACGCACCGATTCTGTCAACTGTCCACCCTCTTCATAGCCCACATATCCTGGAGGGGCACCCACTAATCTTGACACGGTATGCTTTTCTTGGTACTCACTCATATCTATCCTAGTCATCATACTATCGTCATCAAACAAATAATTTGCCAATGCTTTTGCCAATTCTGTTTTACCCACACCAGTTGTGCCTAAAAAGATAAATGAACCAATTGGCTTCTTAGGATCTTGTAATCCAGCCCTACTTCTTCTTATTGCATCTGATACTGCTGTGATAGCTTCCTCTTGACCAATTACTCTTTCATGCAAAGCCGTTTCTAAATGCAATAATTTTTCTCTTTCAGATTGCATCATTTTATGCACGGGTATGCCTGTTGCTTTTGCAATATTTTCTGCGATATCATCCGCATCTACTTCCTCTTTCATTAAACGCTTGCCTTCTTCTCCTAATTCATTTAACTGATTGGTGCATTCTAATAAAAGGGTTTCTTGTTCTTTTAATTTTCCATAACGAATCTCAGCTACTTGTCCATAATCTCCATTACGTTCAGCCACTTCTGCAGCTTGTTTTAATTGCTCCATTTTACCTTTTGCATCCTGCACTTTATCAACCAACTCTTTTTCTACTTTCCATTTTGCAGTGAGGGTATCTTGTTGCACCAATAAATTACTTATTTCTACATTCAATTGTTTTAATTGATCTGGATTGTTCTCACGTTTAATGGCTTCTCTTTCAATTTCTAATTGTCTAATTTGACGTTGTAAAGTATCCAAATCCTCTGGCATGGAATTCATCTCTAATCTAAGCTTTGCAGCACTTTCATCAATTAAATCAATGGCTTTATCAGGTAAAAAACGATCTGTAATATACCTAGAAGAAAGTTCAACAGCAGCTACAATTGCCTCGTCCTTAATGCGCACATGGTGATGCGTTTCGTACCTTTCCTTTAACCCTCTTAAAATAGAAATGGCATCTTCCTTGGAAGGCTCATCAATCATGACTTTCTGGAATCTTCTTTCCAAGGCTTTATCCTTTTCAAAAAACTTTTGGTACTCATTTAAAGTGGTTGCGCCAATTGCCCTCAACTCTCCTCTTGCCAATGCTGGTTTCAAAATATTAGCAGCATCCATGGCACCATCACCTCCACCAGCGCCTACAAGTGTATGAATTTCGTCAATGAATAAAATAATATCTCCATCACTACTAGTCACTTCTTTAATAACACCTTTTAATCTTTCTTCAAATTCACCTTTGTATTTTGCACCAGCAATCAACAACCCCATATCTAAAGCATAAATAATTTTAGACTTTAAATTTTCGGGCACATCCCCATTCACTATTCGCATCGCCAAGCCTTCTGCAATGGCTGTTTTACCCACACCTGGCTCACCCACTAAAATTGGATTGTTCTTACTTCTTCTAGTTAGGATATGCAATGTTCTTCTGATTTCGTCATCACGACCAATCACAGGATCTAATTTTCCTTTGTTGGCCATCTCGTTTAAATTCTTTGCATATTTATTCAATGCTTGAAACTGTGTCTCTTGTGTAGCAGACTTAATAGTTTCACCCTGTCTTAATTCTGTGATTGCAGTTTTTAATCCTTTCTCTGTCAAGCCTGCATCTTTTAAAATTTTTGCAACAGCATCATTCACTTGAAGGATACCCACAATTAAATGCTCCACTGTTACAAAGTCGTCCCCAAAATCTTTCAATGAAGCAGTTGCTTTTAACAACACTGCATTCAAATCTCTACTCAATGCAGAGGCAGGTTCACCGCTTTGTTGTTTTGGTAATTTTTCAAATAATGCATCTAGCTTTTGCAAAACCCAACTAGGTTGTACATTATTTTTTTTCAATAAAAAATCAGTTGGACTGTCTTTGTCTCCAAGAATCGCTTTTAATAAGTGTGCAGTTTCAATATTGGCATGTTGGTTATTATAAGCCAATTGCTGTGCAGCCTGAATAGCTTCCTGCGCTTTAATGGTATATTGATTTAAATTCATATTACTAGTTTTAGTATTTACTTTAATCCCGCAAATAGAAAGCCACAGCTATAATTCAGCAATTATGTCTTAATCCGTCTTAAAAAAGCGTAATAAAGTCAGTCATAGATTGGTTTTTCTGCTAAATTTACATTAGATGACAAAAAGCATTAAGATGACGCCAAAAAGAAATTTATGCTTCACTAAAATGAACGTTCTGTGAACCAATTTAGGCATACACAACTCATAAAAGAGCTTGCAATACAACATGGTTTTGATTTCTGTGGTATTGCAGAGGCTAAGGAATTAACTGAAGATGCATTTAGATTAGAGCAATGGCTGGCAAAAGGTTTTCATGGAGATATGCAGTACATGGAAAAACATTTTGACTTAAGAATCAATCCAAAAAAATTAGTACCTGGTGCAAAATCTGTCATTACTTTTTTAAAAAATTATTACCCAGAACAAGAACAACCAGCAGGCTTTCCAAAAATTGCGAAGTATGCTTATGGCCAAGATTACCATGAAGTCATTAAGCTTTCATTAAATCAAATGCTAGATGAATTACGTCAAAAAATTGGCCCAATTGAGGGAAGAGGATTTGTTGACTCTGCTCCCGTCTTAGAGCGTTCCTGGGCTTGGCTTTCAGGTGCTGGCTGGATAGGTAAAAACGGCAATTTAATTCAACCAAAAAAAGGCTCTTATTTTTTTATTGCTAGTTTGATCGTAGACCTTGAATGTGTTTATGACCAACCCATTGCAAAAGATTATTGCGGCACTTGTACCAAATGCATTGATGCATGTCCAACACAAGCTATCCTGCCCAATAAAACCATTGAAGCCAATCATTGTATTAGCTACTACACCATTGAGTTGAAAAAACAAACCATCGAAACAGGTACTGATAGAGCCTACCAAGACTGGGCATTTGGTTGCGATATTTGTCAGGATGTTTGTCCTTGGAATCGATTTAGCCATCCGCACCAAGAAGCAAAATTCAAGCCAATCGAAGGCTTATTAACCATGTCTAAAGATGCTTGGCTCGAAATGGAAGAAACAAGTTTTAAAGCAAGGTTTAAACAATCTCCTTTACTAAGATCAAAATTAAATGGGATCAAAAGGAATATTGAATACTTAAAGGATCAAGGTCAATAAACTTTATCAGTTTATTTTAAGGCTACACTATCAGATAAAATACAAGTAGTTAAGTTTTGTAATTCTTCTTCCATTTTTGCACCTAAGACTTTCTCATTCAATAAAGTCTGAAATTTTTCCCAAGGATACCATTTTACATGTTGCTCAAAGGACCAGTGAATTACATAAGTGCCTTCTTTTAAAGGTAGCCATTCAATTTGTACCTGATAAGGCGCTTGTCCTGTGGCTACCCACTGTAAAAGGACTGAACTATCGGTACTTGAAAGCATTTTGATTGTTTGCGTACCAACTTGTGCTAGACTATCCTGCACCATCACGGATTGATCTTTCCAATCACTCATCCAGCCTTTCCAAGCAGATAAGTCTTTCACACAATGTTGAATTTGTGATTTTGTTGCATTGACCTCTACTGCCCTGGATGTAATGACAACCGAAGGGAATAAGCTGGCTATAGCAGTGATTAAAATGCTTATCACTAACACACTTATGATAGCAAAACGAATTAGTTTCATTTTATTCCCATTTAAAAATTTTATACGCAGCAGCATACACAATGACAATCCAAACTAGCAGAATGGCAATTTCATTGCCAACTGAAAATAAATTTACTCCTTCAAATGCAATTTCACGCATCGCATTGTTAAAGTGCGTTAAAGGTAAAATATTACAAAAAGGTTGAAGCCATTTAGGAAAGGCATCGATAGAAAAGAAGGTGCCTGCTAGTAAAAACTGAGGTAAGGTAATTAAATTGGCAAATGGAGGTATGGTGCTTTCATTTTTAGCTACACCACTCACAATAAATCCAAAACCCATAAATAAAATCAAAGCAATAAAACTAAGTGCCA
>Ga0207940_1000290_pt1 | contig 16942 bp, 2 predicted proteins | sample LakMenEpi06Jul12_FD_150676 | JGI IMG/M metagenome (GOLD analysis project Ga0207940, IMG submission 150676) | Freshwater microbial communities from Lake Mendota, WI - 06JUL2012 deep hole epilimnion (SPAdes) | ecosystem: Environmental > Aquatic > Freshwater > Lake > Epilimnion/Euphotic zone ... | reverse complement strand
GTAACAAGGAGACGTCGCATAGCCCGGTCGAGTGCGCCTCACTGCTAACGAGGTAAGGGGTTAAACCCTTCAGGAGTTCAAATCTCCTCGTCTCCGCACAAAAAATTAAGGGAGCATGCGTGCCACAGTTCAAGGTCGCAATTGTTGGTGCTGGTCCTGCGGGTTACTTTGCAGCACAAGCATTGCAAAACCTTGCTAACGATGAACGATCTTTTTTAATTGACATGATTGAACGCCTGCCAACACCTTGGGGCTTAGTTCGAAGTGGTGTTGCGCCAGATCATCCAAAGATCAAAACTGTTTCAAAGGTATTTGAAAAGATTGCCGCCAATGAAAACTTTAGATTGTTTGCCAATGTTGAAATTGGTGAGGACATCACCGTTGCGCAATTACAAGAAAAGTATGACGCGGTCATCATTGCAACGGGTTCTTCTCTAGGCAAAAAACTTGGGATACCAGGCGAGGACTTACGCGGGTCCTTATCTGCTGCCGTCTTTGTTCCTTGGTACAACGCACATCCTGATTTTGTTGGTGTAGATACACCACTGGATGCAGATACTGCGGTTGTGATTGGTGCTGGAAATGTTGCGATGGATGTAGCTCGCATGTTGGCCTTAGAACCTGCTGAACTGGATCCAACCGATACCGCAGATCACGCAATTGATGCCTTCAAAAAGAGCAATATTCGTAAGGTATACATCAGTGCACGCCGTGGACCAGAACATGCAGCTTTTACTTCACCAGAATTACGCGAACTTCCAAAGTTAGAACATACAAATGTTGTGATGCATAAAGAAGATATCGAAGCTGCAATTGAACGAGCAGGAACAGAACCTGAAAAAGATGTAAAGAGCAATTTGGATGCAATGTTGTTGATTGCTGAAAATCCAAAGAGTGAACACGAACGCACAATGGAGTTTTTGTTCCAACATACCCCAAAGGAAATTCTTGGTACCGACCGCGTCGAAGGGGTTGTCTACGCTACTCCCAACGGTGATGTAACTATTAAGTGCGGTCTTGTAATTACCGCTATTGGCTATCAAGCACAGAGCATTGAAGGTGTTCCATATGATGGTGGAAAAGTTGTAAATTCTGACGGGCATGTAAGCGGCAATATGTATGTCGTTGGTTGGGCTAAGCGTGGCCCATCTGGAGTAATCGGCACCAATAAGTCCGATGCCGCTGCTGTTATGGAACTTTTAGTTTCAGATTTGAATAGCCCAAAAAATGCCGGAGATTTATCCGAGCTGCTTACTCATCAAATAGTTGTGTCGCAGGAGCATTGGCAAAAGATCAATGCCGCTGAAGTTGCGGCTGGCGAGCCAAAGGGTAAACCTCGGGTTAAGAGTATTGAGCGCACTGTTCTTCTTAAGCATGCCGGTTTGTAACGCCATTCACTCTTTTGAAACCATTTCGTAACTCAAATTGCCCTAATAAGAAATCTCAGTGTTATTAGGATGCGCCTATGACCAAAACCCTAACCTCACGCAAAATCTTTAGCTGGGGCTCTTTAGCTCTAGCTACATCACTTCTAGTTTCATTACTAGCACCTGCAGCGCAGGCAAACACATTCTCAGCGCCAAACGCTCCGACAAATGTGTCCTCTTACTTAAGTTCACGAGGAGTCGTTGTTAAGTGGACTCCTGGTGCAGCTGTTGAACCAGGCGTGACAGGCCACGTTGTGTCTGCAGGTCCAGGTTCATGTCCAATATTTGTTCCAGTTGGAAATCGTTCAATCATCACAATGCCAGTTGTTGAAGGACAACCCGCAGGAACACCTGTTGTTCAAGCTGTTAATGCGTACGGATTCTCAAAGCCGGCAGCATCAAGTAAGAGCTACACAGCGGCGCAACTTGCAACAGTTGCATTAACAACAAACAAGGCAGTACAAGTTCTACAACTCAGCGACCTGCACGGAGCTATCGAAGGCACTTCATTTGGTGCAGCGCTGCTAACAAGTAACTGGGCAGCAGACCGCACAGCAAATGCGGCAACAATCTCGCTTTCAGCAGGAGATAACATTGGTGCAGCTCCACCGATTTCAACTGAGTTCGAAGAGCTTCCAACAATCGAAGCTCTTAACCTCGCAAAACTAGATGTTTCGGTCTTTGGAAACCATGAGCATGATCGCAATATCGATCACCTCAACAAGATGATTGGTGCTTCTGAATTCCAGTGGGTAGTTTCAAACTACAGCGCTGGCGCATTGGATGTTCTAAAGTCAGGCACCAAGCAGGCTAAGAACTACACAATCATTAACCGCGGTGGAGTAAAGATCGGTGTTGTAGGCTCAAATACACCGGAAACCATCGAGCAGGTCTTCCCTGGAAACCTTGATTACAAGGATGCATCCGGCGCCACTAAGACAATCGTTATCAACCCAGGAGTTGCAGGCGTAAACGCAGCGATTGCTGAAGCTAAAGCCGCAGGTGCAGATCTTGTAATTGCTCTCCTTCACCAGGGATGGTCAGAGAATGCAGACGGAATTGCAAAGGGACAACTGAACACACTTGCTTCACAGATCAAGGGTGCTGCAGCAATCTACGGTGGTCACAGCCACCAGACATTCGCCTCTGTCATCAAGCCAAGTGCACGAGTTGCACCAACTGTTCTGGGCCAGACTCGTCACGCAGGTGTTGAGTACACACGTACACAAATCTGTTTACGCAATGGCAAGGTTGTTGGTCAATCAATCCAGCACGTATTAAGAGCAGCATCAGCAACAATCAACACAAGCGTTGCTTCAACTGTTTCAACGGCAGATGTTGCAACAGCAGCAATGGTTAAGAAGTACAAGGACCAACTATCTGCAAAGCTTGATGTCAAGATTGGTCAAGTTTCAGCAACATTCCCTCGTGGTGGATCACCAGCGGTAGAACGTTCAGGTGAAACTCCAATGGGTAGCTACATTGCAGATTTGATGCGCGCTAAGTACAAGACTGATTTTGCAATCCAGAATGGTGGCGGTATCCGCGACACATTCCCTGCAAGAACATATGTACCAGCTAACACAGCTCTTGTTCGTACAGGTACTGGCCCACTAGATGTAACTCTTGGTGATGCATTCACCGTGTTCCCATTTGGTAACCAGATCGCAACAACAGTTGTTACAGGTGCAAATCTATGGAAGGCACTTGAAAACGGAGTCGGCGGTAACTATCCATCAGATGGTCGCTTCCCACAGATTTCTGGATTCAAGTACTCATTTGATGCATCAAAGCCAGTTGGTTCACGTATCGTCGAAGTAACTCGTCTTGACGGAACTGCGATCGCAAAGGATTCAAAGGAGTACACACTTACTACCCTTGACTTCCTTATCTACGGTGGAGATGGATATGTAAATGTATTCTCACCATCACAAGCCAAGGTACAAGGCGCACTACTTGATGTATTTGTAGATGCACTTAAGGCTGATATGGCTGCGAAAAAGGTGACGCAAGTTCCTGCAGTAGATGGCCGCATTAAGAAAGTTGGCTAATCAGTAAGTAAGTAGTAAAACAAAGGGCGCTCGAGTAATCGGGCGCCCTTTGCCTTTACTCCAAAATAGATTGCCCTGAAATACCCTTTATTTATAGGGGTTTGAGAGCATTTGGGTGATGAATAAAAAGCGGGTACTATTGCGTTTCACAAATAAATAAGCGTGCGTAGCTCAACGGATAGAGCATCTGACTACGGATCAGAAGGTTAGGGGTTCGAATCCCTTCGCGCGCACAAGTTAAGCCTCGAGTGCCTTTCACACTCGGGGCTTTTCTTCATTTGATAACCCTTTTTGGGTGATCTTTATAGGTGATCATCACCCCTAATTGTGTTTTTTCATAGTTATCATCTAACCCCACTTTTACGCTTAGGCCTCTCCCGTTACTGCTCTAAATAAAGAGGTAAAAGTGATCTTTGGTTTGGTGCGCATGAAAGCTAATGCCGCATGTTCCAAAATCGCAACAATAGTTTCAGCGATATTACTTACAAGTCTTTTTGTTTCAATTCCTATTCCGGCGAGTGCAAACAACTGTGTCTTAACTTCAACAACAGCATCAAATGGCGAAACGATTCTTACCTTTGCAACTGTTGGAAATTGTAATTGGACCGTTCCTGCAGGAGTGACATCTGTACGAGTTTTAGTTGTTGGTGGTGGTGGTTCAGGTGGTGGAGGAGTTTCAGGTAGCTGGTTTGGTGCTGGTGGTGGTGGTGGAGCTGTATTAGAAAATCAATCTTTTAGTGTTACGCCAGGTGCAGCCATTTCAGTTGTAGTTGGACAGGGTGGAATAGATTCTGCTTACAGCACCACATATACGGGTGCAGCATTACTTGAACGACATGGTGCATCTTCTTCATTTGGCACATTGAGTGCAGGCGGCGGAAAAACTCCAATTAATTCAAGCTCTGGCAACGGTGGCGAGAGTGGAAATGGTTTACCAGGTGGAAGCGGTGCCGGTGGTGCGTGGGGAAATGGTGGTGCCGGTGCAGGTGCGGCAGGTAATGCACAAAATCCAGGTGCAGGCGTCACATCAAATATTTCAGGCACATCGCTGGAATATGGCGGTGGTGGAAATGGAAATTATGGTGGTTCTGCAGGAACTTTCCTAAATAATGGTGCAGGAACTGTTGATGTTGCTCCACTTCCAAATCGTGGTGGCGGCGGATCGCAAATGCCGAGCGATGGATACAAAGGTAATGCAGGTGGCTCTGGTGTTGTAATTGTGCGTTATTTAGTTGCATGTAGCCCAACTTCTACGACTGCAACAAACGGCGACACAATTCTGACTTTCACTAGTTTTGATCTTTGTAGTTGGGAAGTGCCTGACGGCGTTGTATCTGTGCGAGTTCTAGTTGTTGGTGCAGGCGGCGGAGGTGGCGGTGGTGGAAACACTAATGCTGCCGAAGGTGGTGGCTCTGGCGGTGGAGGTGGCGGTGCTGGGCAGGTAACTCATTCAACTTCTCTTTCTGTAACTCCTGGAACTTTCACAACAATTTCAGTTGGCGCAGGTGGTGTTGGTGGCGCAGGTGGAATGAATGGAAATTCAAGTTGGACTGGCTTCAATGGTTCTAATGGTGGAGGATCTTCGGCGTTTTCAATTTCATCTGCCGGTGGCGTCGGTGGAAGTGGTGCAGCCCGCTTATTGAATACCACCAAAACTGATTCAGGTACCAACAAATGTAACCCTGCAGCCAACAATGCTCTTCCTTTTTACATTGATGGTCTTCCTGGATTTGGTGGTGCGAGTGGTTCAGCTAAATCTGGTGGAAATCTTGCAAGTTGTGCAACCAAAAAAACAATTGGTGCTGGCGGCGGTGGTGACACTGGAGTCGGTGCAAATACAGGAATAGGAACAGCAGGTACGGGTACTGCGAATTCGATTACAGATTCGGCAATTACTTATAGTCCTGGTGGCGCAGGTGGTCCAGCCGGAGGAGTTTCAGGTGTTGCAGGTGCAAATGGTGCAACTAGAACAATTGCTGGATCAGGTGGAAATGGTGGTGCGGGTGCACTTGCAGGTGTTGCCGGAAACGCAAGCGCGGGTGCAGCAGGTGTTGTCATTATTCGTTATGCACCTCCAGCTGCATGTTCTCCAACTTCAACGGCTATTGGCACAGATACAGTTTTAACATTTGCAACAACCGGAACTTGTACATGGACTCCACCAGCAAATGTCACAACATTCCAATTGTTAGTTGTAGGTGCAGGTGGTGGTGGTGGTTCTAGCCTTGGCGGCGGCGGTGGTGGTGGCCGAGTAATCTCTCAAAACAGCACCACTATTTCGCAACCAGCAACTATCACTGTTGGTGCAGGCGGTGTAGGCGGTGTCGGAAGTTACGGCGACACCACAAATCATGGAAAGACTGGTGGCAGAAGCGCACTGGTTTCTGGTTCAGTAAATATTCTTTCGCTTGGCGGCAGTGGTGGTAACGGACGCTATTCAGCAACGAATCTAAATGCAGATGGATCTTTAATTAGTACTGGTTACACAGGTGGTGGTGGTGCTTATCCAAATACAAGTACTGCATACCCGAGTGGATCTAACGTCGCGGTAGCAGGTTCGGGAGGCTCAGGTTTTATTGGTGGAGCTGGATCAGGAAATGGTGGCGGTGGTGGTGGCGGTGCTGGTGGTCCCGGTGTTGCACGTGGAGACGGATCTTTAAGTAATGCATCATCAGGCGGTATTGGCGTCAGTAGTTCTATTACAGGAACCGCAACGTATTACGGCGGCGGCGGCGGTGCATCCTGGTACGGAGGCTCAGGTGGTTGGACTGGCGTTGGCGGTCTTGGCGGCGGCGGGCGCGGTGCGGCAGGAGCTGGTGCAGGCATAAGTGGAACAGCAAACACTGGTGGCGGTGGCGGCGGCGGGTACGACGGTGTAACTGGAGGTAATGGCGGAACTGGAATTGTCATTCTTCGATACGGAATTCCGGATGGATTTTCAGCACTTTCATTTAATGCAAATGGTGGCACTGGTTCAAGAACTGCGATGTTTGCCGCAACCGGAACTTCAGTAACAGCTCCAGATGGAACTGGATTTGCAAATCAGGGTTTTGAATTTAATGGTTGGTACACAAACGCTGCTGGTACTAGTGGAACTGCTTATGCTGCAGGCGCTCCCGTCACCGTAAGCAGCAATACGACTTTGTTCGCACAATGGTCTCGCGTACCAGTGCCTAGTTGTGCGGCAGGTGTTGGTGATGGTGGACCTGGTACCAGTACAACAATTGCAGTTACAAAAGCCGGAAACGGTTGTGTTGGAATTAGTTACAAAGTTAACAACGTAACAACAGTTGCAACTTTTAATTACACGGGTGCAGATCAAAGTTGGACTGTGCCCGCAAACGTGACTAGTGCAACTTTTTATTTAATTGGCGCTGGCGGCGGTGGTGGACGTGCAAGTTTTGGTGGCGGCGGTGGTGGATACGCAACAGGTTCATATGCAGTAACACCGGGACAAGTTTTGACTGTGATTGTCGGCCAAGGCGGCGGCGGTGTTGCAGCTGGAGCAGTTAGTGGTTTGCCCGGCGCTTACACACCACTTACATATGGCGGTGGTGGACGTGGTGGTTCCTATGGTGGTGCTTCGGCGCTTTGGTACTCATCTGGCGGTGGGCGATCTGCAATTCGACTATCTGGTGCATCAACTGATTTAGTAACTGCAGCTGGCGGCGGCGGCGGTTCATACAATCAATGTGGTTTTGGCGGCGGCGGAACTAGTGGATCACCCATTCCTGTATCAGTGAACTCTGGTGCAGGTGCAACACAATCCGCTGGTGGAGCTGGCGGAAATTCTGTAAATGGATATCCAGGAACAGCCGGTACTGCTTATCAGGGTGGCACTTCAAAAGATGAGGGCGGTGGCGGCGGCGGTGGCTTCTACGGCGGTGGTGGTGGTGGAGATAATTACGGCGGCGGTGGTGGCTCTAGCTACATTGCACTCTTAACTGGTGCAACCACAACTGCAGGTGCAAACTGTGGAAACGCAGCGGTTACAAGTGGTTTGGTTTACGTCGTTTCATATGATGCAAACACTGCAACAAGCGGTGCTGTTCCAAGTAATGGCACCGTTACGGTATCTGGCGGAACTTTAACTCTTGCGTCAAACTCTGCCGGCCTTGTAAAAACAAATTACACATTTAGTGGCTGGAACACTGCAGCGAATGGCGGCGGTACAACGTATGCAGAAGGAGCAACAACTTTTAAACCTTCTGGTGATACAACACTGTATGCACAATGGAATGCAACAGTTACCTACAGCGTAAATGGTGCTACTGGTACTGCGCCAACAGCAGTAGTAACTACAGGTTCAGCATCACGAACATTCAACTTGAATTCTGGAAGCGGTGTCACTAGATCCAATTTGAACTTCAGTGGTTGGAATACCAAAACAGATGGCAGTGGTATTTATTATCCGGGTGGGTCTTTATACACGGCCGCTGGAAATGTAACGCTATATGCGATTTTTAGACCTACCTATACATACAACGCCAATGGCGCTACAGGTGGAACAGTGCCAAATCCAACTGTTGGTCCAGTTCCAGGTACAGGATGCATAGTTGATCCCGGGTACACAAATTGTCGAGTTTTTTCATACACAGGTAGCGATCAACAATTTACGCTTCCATCAGATATAGATACTTTAAAAGGAATTCGTGTCGAAGTTTGGGGTGCTGGTGGCGGTGGATCGGTTGCTTATTACGGTGATCCTGGCGGCGGTGCCGGTGGTTATTCAAAAGCAACTTTAACGACAGCAACAACGGGAGAAGTTTTAAAGATTGTTGTTGGTCAAGGTGGGCTTGTTCGTGACAAAACTGTTAAGTATGGCGGCGGCGGTCCAGGAGGAGAAGGTGGACAAGTAGGTTCAAGTGGTGGTGGTTATTCAGGAATCTTTACTGGAACTACTCCACTAGTTGTTTCAGGTGGCGGTGGCGGTGTATCACCGGGATCAGCTGTCAATGGAACCGCTGGTGGCGGCGGCGGTGCTAATCAAAACGGTGGCCAAGCAGGAACTGCAGCAGTTGCTGGTCGAGGTGGAACTAACTCTGCTGGTGGCGCTGGTGCAACTGGAAATACCGATTGCCCAACAACTGGATCTTTATCTCGCAATGGTTCATATCTTCAAGGCGGCGCATCATGTAATCAAGCTAATGCAGAAGGTGGCGGCGGCGGTGGTGGTGGTTACTACGGCGGCGGCGGCGGTACTTATCAAACTGCTGGTGGAGGGCCAGAAAATGGTGGAGGAGGTGGTGGCTCGGGCTACCTTGACTTAACGCGCGGAACCCTGATCACCGCAACAGCCGGTGGCAATGGAGTTTTGAGTGATTTCTCTTATCCAAACATTTCAAGCGCTAATTATGCAAACAATGCTGGCCGTGGCGGAAAGGCTTACACAAATACAACTGCGGATAACTCGGGTGGAAATGGGCTAGTTACTATTCAATGGAGTTCACCTTCTGTTGAATCACCTGTTGCAAATAACACCGGAAGTTTAGTTCGAACTGGTTACACATTTGCTGGTTGGAATACTGCAGCAGATGGAAATGGAACTAACATTGCAGTGGGTTCAGCATTTCCATCATCGACTTCAACAACTTTGTATGCAGCTTGGACCCCAAGCAATGCAAACCTAACTCCTAATTTTAAAACTGACACAAATGCACCAATTGGTGTGCTGGCAAGTACTGGTTATGTAATCAATAATGTTTACGCCGGTACAAATAACGACTTAATTCTTACTGATTATCCAGACAAGATTCAGATCATTGCATCAGTTCCATCTGGAACTTTAGCAATTACAACTACAACAAACTTAACCCTTCCAATTGGTTATCAGAGTGCACTAAACACAGCAGCTGCAACAATTTCTTTTGTAGGAAATCTTGCAGATGTTAACGCTGCGCTCGCATCACTGAAATACACCGCAGCTGCCACTGCAGTAAGCACGACGATAACGATTAGTGCCTCATACGGTGGTCTAAATGGTAATTACCGTTACAACCCAGCAACGGGAAATAGTTATTCCATTGGTGCAACAGCGTTAACTTGGGACAATACTTTCAATCCGACAACTGCTTCGAGTAATTGTGGTGTTTCTTTCAACAACATGTGCGGATATGCAGCGGTCCCAGATAGTTCTGCAGAATCCCTGTTCATTGCAGAGAAATTAGGCCTTGGATGGATCGGAATCCTGGATGTCGTCCAAGGAACATTTAAGTATGTATCGAATGCGCCAAATGGCGGAAATGTGGCAACTTTTACCCAGTACCAGTCGGGATATTCCAGCAGCGCAATATCACTGAATGCAAGAATCGCATATTCAAATGGAACATGGTTAGAAGCATTTGCCGGACAAGTAACAGCGAATCCAATTTACGAATTTGGCGGTAAAGGCGAAACGCCAATTTTTGCGGCACTAACTCGCACAATTGCAATTGGTGCTTTGGCCACAACTGGTACACCAGCCCTGGCAACAACATCAGATACTGGAACTTCAAGCTCCGACAAGATCACTAATGACAACACACCAGATATCAATATTGGTGGTTTAACTGTTGGCGCAACGATCACATTAACTGCAACTCCTGCATCTGGAACAGCACTAACTTGTACTTTTGTTGCCACTACTACTACAGGTACTTGCACATTCCCAACAATGGCTGATGGAACATACTCCATCACAGCAACACAATCACTAGGTGGAGCGACAACAGCGACATCAACAGCACTAACAAATGTAAGAATAGATGCAACTCGTCCAACAGTAGCCTTATCTTCTTCACAGATAGTTTCAGGTGGAAGTAGAACTGCTACACCTGCGACCCCAGGAATCACGAATCAGATAACGGTAACTTTCAGTGAGAGTGTTAGTGGTTTACTAATTTCAGAGATCACAAAGGCAGCTGCATCGACAGGTTGGACAATCACTACGACCTCACTTACTACTTCAGCGATAACCTCAGTAACTTTTGATGTCGGAAACACGACTGGAGCAGGCGGAACAGCAGGAACACTCATTCTGTCAATCGCAGAAGGTGTCGCGAGCGATGTTGCAGGCAATACAAACACTGCAACAGCAAACAATTTTGTAATCAATACATTGATCCAATTAACATTAACAAATCAATATGATCCTTGTTGTGTCATTGGTGGAAACAATGAAACTATTGCACAAACAACACCTGGCGGCGCAATTACATTGCCAGGCCAAGGAACTTTAACGCGTGCGGGCCACACATTTGCAGGTTGGTCTTTGGTGACAACAGGTGGAAATGGCGCAGTCCTTGGGGCTACATACACCCCAACTGTTCCTGTGAAGCTTTACTCATCATGGACACCAAATGTTTATGTTGTTAGTTATAACGCTAACGGTGGAAATGGTGCACCAGCAGCTACTTCTCAGAACTTCACTTTTGGCGGGAGTGCTTTAGTGCCTTCAGCAAGAGGAACTTTAACCCGCACTGGTTACACCTTTGATGGTTGGAGTACAACACCGGTCGCATCTGGAACTATCTATTCAAACCCAAATGACACAGTGGTTGGTACAACTACAAAGACATACACACCTTCTGCATCAATAACTTTCTATGCAAAGTGGACTGCTGGCACATTTGCTGTCACCTTTGATGCAAACGGTGGTACAGGAACTCAAATTACCAACATGTCTATTACAGCAGGAACCGCAAAAGCATTAACGACAAATACATACACACGAGCCGGGTACACCTTTGGTGGATGGAACACTCTTGCAAACGGAACTGGAACTGCGTATGCAAATACTGCGTCGGTCACCCTGTTCGGAAATACCACGATTTATGCACAATGGATACCTGTAACTGCAGGCATACCAACTGTTGCAATTTCAGGGTCAGCTGGAAATACACAGATAACTGTTGCAGTGACCGCAGCATCTTTAGGCACAACTTCTGGTCCTGCCACATCCTTTGTAGTCACAGCATCACCTGGCGGATCAACGTGCACAATCACTTCACCAGCAACCACATGTACTTTTACCGGATTAACCAACGGTGTTGCCTACACCTTTACAGCAATTGCACGAAATACCACTGGAAATAGTGTTGCTTCAGCGGCATCAGCAAGTGCAACCCCAGCACCTTTTGTAGTCACATATTCTGCAAATGGTGGAACAGTCGAGACCGCAACAGCAAACTTCAACTTGGGTTCCCCGGTAACACTGCCTCTTCCTACGCGAAGCGGCTACACATTTGCAGGATGGAACGACCCAGCAGGCACTTCTGTTGGCATCAATGGAGTTGGTTATTCGCCTTCAGCATCAATCACACTTACTGCCCAGTGGAGCGCTGTCTCATATAGCATTTTTTACAACGGTAACAGTTCAACTAGTGGGACAGTTCCATCTACTGGGACTTTTGCCTTTGGAACTAGCTATTCAATTGTCACAAAAGGCAATTTAGCAAAATCTGGCTACACCTTCGGTGGTTGGACAACTGCAGCTAATGGAACCGGCACCATATATGCCAACGCAGTTGACTCTATTGCTTCTTCTACGGCTACATACAACAGTGTTGGAAATTTAACGCTCTATGCAAAGTGGGAAGCTGAAGTTTACACAATCACTTATGACACAAACGGAGCAACGGGTTCTGCAAGTAAGAGTAGTGATTCCTTTACATTTGGTGGTACAGCTCTAACTATGCCAACAGTTGGAACAATGGTTAAGGCCGGATATACATTTGCTGGCTGGTCAGAAACAAACTCTGGCGCAGCTGTTGTTACCCCTTACTCACCAACTCAAACTAGAACTTTGTATGCAATATGGGTTGGTATTCAGTATTTGATTTCATACAACGTCAACGGTGGGACCGGCTCACTAGACGATGTTTCATATACAACAGGAGCAACTGGGGTAACACTCAATGATGGTGCAACCCTGACTCGTATCGGCTACATATTTGCAGGTTGGAAAACTTCTGGTGGCACAACTGTTACATCTCCATATGTGACTTCAAGCAACCTCACTCTTAATGCTATTTGGACCCCTAAGACTGTTTCGATTGTGTACGCCAAAGGTTTAGCAACTACCACAACAAATTTTCCAACAAACACAACCACATCATTTGGCACTAACTTCACACTCAGTGCAAATGTTGATACAACTACCGTTGTCGTCCAAGACAACTATGCATTTGCAGGTTGGCTTGAATCGGTATCTGGAGTCACTTATAAGCCTGGGGATAGTTTCCGCATCTCAACTGAAGCAACTCTTACCTTCACTGCGCAATGGATCCGACTATTTGAAGTCACTTACAACACAAACGGTGGAACCTTTGCCGCCGGTGATGGCGTTAACGATTCAGACTGTGGGCCATCCAAGCTTTGTGCCGATAACTTCCAGATTACTCTCAACGCCGAACCAAGCAGAGTTGGATTTACTTTCGCAGGCTGGGTAAGCCAATCAGGTAGCAACCTCGCAGCCCTGGCGTTAACAAACGTAACTGCTACGAACTATGTTTTTTATGCCACATGGACAGCTAACAGTTACACAATTACTTTTAACAAAGGCACAGGATCTGAAGGAAACGCTTCTTCTATAACTGGGACACATGGAGAAATCGTTTCACTAGCACCGAGCACCGGGTATTCATTAGATGGTTCTATCTTCTCCGGATGGTTAATTGGAACTACTACTTATGCAGCTGGTGCTTTTTATACATTAGGAACTCATATCTCACCAGTAACGGCAACCGCGCAGTATGTGAACAACACCTTTAAGATCTTCTACAACACAAATGGCGCGACAACAGGCACAGCAGCTCTAACAAGTGCAGTAGTTGGTGCTTCAATAGTGTTAAATGCTGCAACAACCTTTACCAAAGATGGATATGACTTCGATGGCTGGAGTGATGGAACTCAGAAGTTTGCGGCCAATTCACAAGCCACGATGGGGTCAGCGAACTCAACTCTAGTTGCGCAATGGAAAATTAAGTCACCAGCAGCACCAACTATTTCCTCAGTAACAGGCACAGATGGCGGAGCAACAGTTGTGATCGCTCCTGGCACCGGTCAAGGGCCTGCAACTTCATACACTGTTACATCCTCACCTTCAGGTGCTAGCTGCATTATTTATGCTCCTGCTACTTCTTGCTTTATTTCTCCATTAGTAAATGGAACCCCTTATACCTTTACCGTGTCAGCCACAAACTCAACTGGAACAACTAACGGTTCAACTTCTTCTCCAATAACACCTGTAGGAAAACCTGAAGCACCAACGGGGGTAACAGCAATACGCGGAAATGGTCAGGCAACGATCACATTTACCGCACCAGTCGAAACTGGTGGCGCGGGTGTAGCCATTACCTCATATGCAGTTACTGCATATGATTCAAATGGAAATTCCGTAGGAAGCTGTTCAGGTAGTGGCACGAGTTATACCTGCACGGGTTTAACTAATGGAGCTGCATACACATTTAAGGCAACTGCAAGTAATGCTTCATTAACTTCAGATTTATCAACCGCATCAATTGCTGTGACACCTGCAACGCTCCCAAGTGTTCCTGTTGCAGTAAGTGTTTCAAGCAGTACTTCGGGCGCTGCGACCATATCCATCACAGCGCCAACAAGTGATGGCGGAACCGCAATTACTGGATACAGGATTACATCATCGCCGACTGGTGCTACTTGTACCGTGGGGGCAAATGCAACAACTTATATCTGTACTGGCTTGGTAGATGGAACCTCATATACATACAGTGTTGTGGCAACTAACGCTGTAGGTGATTCAGCAAGTGCAGCGGTATCAACAGCGTTTACAACGCAAGGTGCTGCATCTGCACCAAGTACCGTTTCTGCCACAGCTGGTGATTCAAAGGCAACAGTGACATTCAGTGGAACTTCTGCAAACGGTTCGACGATTACCGGATACACAGTTCAGGCATATGACACTAATGGAAACGCTGTTGATGGTTCGAGTTGTACTGTGACTACATCTGCAACTAGTGGTTCATGCGAAGTGACAGGGTTATCAAATGGATCCGAATACACATTTAAAGTAATTGCGAACTCAAGTGCTAACGGATCATCAGTAACTTCAAGCGCCTCAGCACCAACTGCTTCAATAATTCCGGCAACCGTTCCAGATGCTCCTTCTGCAATTGAAGTCACCGCAGGAACAGGAAAGATTTCTGTTGCCTGGGCTGAACCTGCATCAAATGGTTCACCAATTATTTCTTATACAGTGCAGGCTTACGACAGTTCGAACCAGCCAATAGCTGGGGCAACCTGCACAGTAAATGCACCAACAAGAACATGCGATGTTTCAGCTAATTTAACTGCTGGAAACAACTACACCTTCAAGGTTACTGCGACCAGCGCCGCAGGCACTTCAGCAGCTTCAGCAGCATCAACGAGCATCTCGGTCAATGCCGTGTCTTCAGTGCCTATCAACGTAACGGCGGTTGCATCAAATGCATCTGCAACTGTTTCTTGGGATCCACCCGTCAATATCAATGGTTCTGCCATCACGGGATATACAGCCACTGCATATACCGCGAGTAATACGATTGCAGGAACTTGTACTTCTAACGGCACCACCGAAACCTGTGTCGTTAATGGACTAACAAATGGTGTTGCTTACACATTCAAAGTATCGGCAACTAATGGAATTGGTACATCAGGGCTATCTACTGCTTCGAGTGCAGTCACGCCATCAACAGTTCCTAACGCCCCAGCTGCAGTCTCTGTGACTGTTGGAGATGCCGAAGCGACGGTTTCATTTATTGAACCTGATGCTGACGGAGGATCAGCAATTACTGGTTTTGTGGTGATTGCTAGTAATGGTGCAACTGTTTTAGGTACTACTTCCTCCCTTAAGATCACGGGCTTAACAAATGGAGATTCATATACTTTTACCGTCAAAGCAATCAACGCTAATGGTGAATCTGTACCTGCCTCATCTAGTTTGGTGACGCCCGCAAAAGCGCCAGATGCGCCGTCTGGAGTTTCAGTTACCGCAGGAACAGGAAAGATTTCTGTTTCATGGACAGCGCCTGCATCAAATGGATCAGCAATTACTTCATACACGGTCCAGGCTTACGATAGTTCTGACAGTCCAGTAATTGGCGCAACATGTGTAGCAACCGCGCCAGCTGTTACGTGTGATGTTTCAGCTAATTTGGCTGCAGGTAGCAACTACACATTTAAAGTGACAGCAACAAATGTCGCCGGAACATCTTCTCCGTCAGATGCTTCTTCGGAAGCTGCCATCAATGCTGCGCCATCAGCACCTATCAACGTGACGGCGGTTGCATCAAATGCATCTGCAACTGTTTCCTGGGGTGTACCTGTCAACATTAATGGTTCTGCAATTACTGGCTACACAGCCACCGCATATACCGCGGGTAATACTGTTGCAGGTACCTGTACTTCTAATGTTGGCACCGAGACATGTGTTATCAACAACTTAACAAATGGCGTTGCCTATACCTTCAAAGTAACCGCTACAAATGGAATCGGTACATCAGCCTTGTCAACGGCTTCAAGTGCTGCCACGCCTTCTACTATTCCAAACGCACCAACTGAATTGTCGGTTGCGGTAGGAAATGAAGAAGCGACAGTCTCATTTACACCACCATTAAATAATGGAGGGTCTGCTGTAATCACGTACACAGTCACAGCTAATGATGGCTCAACTGCCTCAGGATCTTCATCACCTCTTAAGGTAACTGGATTAACAAATGGAACTTCTTACACCTTCACAGTTAAAGCAACCAACATCAATGGTGACTCTGAAGCTTCAACCGCCTCAAGTGCAGCAACTCCTGTCGCATCTAGTGCACCAACCGTTTCAAGTAGTGCACAACCAACAGGAACTCCTTATGCCGGATCAACACTTACCTCAGTGGTGACATTTAATGGCGCTCCAGAGCCAGCACTTACTTATCAATGGAAGTCCTGTACCAGCGCTACTGATGTAACTACATGCACAATAATTTCTGGTGCAACATCAGCAACATATGTCCCAACAAGTTCTGATGTAAACCAATTCATCCTAGTAACAGTAACTGCCACAAATATCGTCGACTTTTTGACAATTAATTCCGCACCAACCCAAGTAATTAAGGAAGCGGTAACAATTTCTGGCCCTTCAGGTGCACAATCTGGAACTTCAGGAACATCCTTATCGATTAACTTCTCTGCATCGGGCGGAACACCAAACTATTCCTACACCGTTGCAAGCGGAAGCCTTCCTAGCGGTCTAGCTTTAGATGCTTCAACGGGTCAATTAAGTGGCACGCCAACTACAGCAGGGAGTTACACATTCACTATTCGCGGAACTGATGCGCAAAGCGTTACTGCTGACATAACCACATCTGTAACGATTCAAGCAGATAATTCAGCAGCACTTGCCGCAGCTGCTGCTGCGGCGGCAGCACAAGCAGCTGCACAAGCCGCCGCCGCACAAGCGGCGGCACAAGCAGCGGCACAAGC
>Ga0207940_1000286_pt1 | contig 17101 bp, 26 predicted proteins | sample LakMenEpi06Jul12_FD_150676 | JGI IMG/M metagenome (GOLD analysis project Ga0207940, IMG submission 150676) | Freshwater microbial communities from Lake Mendota, WI - 06JUL2012 deep hole epilimnion (SPAdes) | ecosystem: Environmental > Aquatic > Freshwater > Lake > Epilimnion/Euphotic zone ... | reverse complement strand
GTGGTGGGGGCCGCAGTCATCTTGAGAACCCACACGACTGGCAGGCCAAGGAACGTGTTTGGCGTGCCCTGAGCGAGGTTCGCAGCCGTGTTGCCGCCCGACAGGGCACCGATGGTGCCGCTGCCAGCCGTGCCGCTCGACAGCATCATCCGCTGCACGCTGTTGTGATACACGCTGGGGTGCATGTACCACGCCGAGGTGCCGATGGCGTAGCGGGGAAGCTTCGCCAGAGCACCGAGGTAGTCGTCAATGTCCAGGGCCGCAATCGACGTGTTGCCGGTGGCTGCCGTTGCAATCGACGCGGTGTGCGTGCCGTCATCAATCTGCACGAGGCCACGGATGCCGCCGTAGGTGCTGGTGCCGGTGCCGTTGAACGCGGCATCGTCAATCGCACCCGACAGCGAGGTGGCGTATTCCTGGGCAAGCCACGACGCAACCGAAATCGCGTTGTCGGCTAGGAGCTCGTTGCTCACCTTCGTGGCACACGCCAGCTTCTTGGCAACCAGCTGCACCATCGTCGCGGTCGGGTCGCTCGTCGTGATGGTGCTATTTTCTCCCAACCAATACGAGGTCACGCCCGTCAATCTGCGCGGGACGAGAAGGGTATCGCTCGACATGGTGACGTTCTGGAAAACATTCATTGCCACGCCGAAGCGCTCAACCAACCTCACGATCGTATTGCTGAAATCCTCAAACACGAGGGCACCGCCGAGGCTGTTCACCTGGCCGCCCATGTCGCGGTACTCAGCGCCGAGGTGGTCCGAGCACCACTGCCGGGCGTTCCGGTCACCGAAGTGAGCCTTCAGCCACTGGCCGCAGCGGTGGGCCATTTCGGGCGACTCAAAGATGCCGGGCTTGTAGCCACGGGTCGAAATGGGCTCGATGCGGGTCTTCACGTCGGTTGTCTCCACGGGTGCAGCGCGGTGCAGAACCTTGAGCAGTTCAGCCTTGCGGGCCTCAGCGGCCTCGCTCTTGGCGATCGCGGCCTTGATCCGCTCAGCCTTGGCGAGCAGGGCGTCGTACTTAGCCTGGCGTGCCTCGACGGCCTCGACGGCGGATCGCTCGCCCTCAACGGGCATGGCATCGGCGTTCTCGACAGCCTCGTCAGCAGCAACCTCTTCATCGAGCATGCCGAGCTCAGCCAGAGTGGCGGCGAGTTCGTCGAGAAGTTCTTTGACCTTGCTGGCGGCCATGTGTGTGGCTCCTGTGTGCGGTAGGTGGTGACCTATTCGCACGGTAGAGCCTTGGCTGGCACTCCTTGCAGAATGCGTGCTGCGAGTAGTTACCTAGTTAGGTAACGAGCGCCGGCGAATCTCGCACGACTTCACGCACTGCTTCGCAGTGTGCCGGCAGTTCGGGCACCGCAGATACCGCGTGCAGACGTTCGCCTTTTCCACAGACGCATACACGCCAAGACGTGCAGAGCGGCAGTGGCCGCAAACATCACCCGACTTTGTGGCCATGCTGCCTCAAAAACCTACGAATCGCCTTCTCAGACTTCGCATCCCGTCGAAGTTCCGGCAGCTTCAGCGCCGGTCGGTGCGATTGTAGAAACCGCTCATAGCTGCGAACCGCCACGCCCGTAGTGGCCTGCTCATACGCTGGCGTCAGGACTGGGCTAACGTCATAGACGCCCTCCACGGAAATCACGCTACGCAGGGCCGTGCCATCTTCGTCCTTGTCCCACGACTCCTCGCCAATGACGAATGCGAATGAACTTCCCCACACGTCACCTCGAGCGATCAGCGTGGAAAGATCCCGGCCCAACTGCGTGTCTGGCACCTCGACGCTGTACCGCATGCCCTCGTCATCGGTGTCCACCGTCAACGTGCCGCTGCGTGTTGAGCCCAGCACGTAGTTGGGGTCATGGTTCCACAGGGCCACGACCGGGTGCGACTGCTCTTTGAGAGCGCGGGTAAACGCCCCCGGCATGATCTGCTCGCGGAACGTGCCCAGCATCGTGCTGCGGACGTTGTACTTGGCCGCATAGCCACCGATATACGCCTTGCCGGCTTCTCGGGTTTCCATCGTCAGCGGCAGGGCAACGCAGCGGCGTTCAATGTTGTCCATGTGGCTCACTTCTTTTTGCGTGGTTTGCGAGAGCGTGGCATCGGGCCAGCGGGCTTGACGGCCTCCTCTGCCGGCGTCGTGCCGTTCAACAGATCGTCCGTGTACGACTGGGGCAGGTTGTCGGCCGGGGCAGACTCGCCAGCATTACCAACGCTGGCATCGGCCGCGATGCCCTGCATTGTGGTCAAGTTCATCTGCATGTACCGCTGATCGCCCTCTGGGCCAATCGGGTTCATGTTCAGAACCTCGCGGCACTCGTTGACGCTGTAGATGCCGGTTGTGAGCATCGTTTGCAGCCATGCGCCTTGGGCGGCTAGGTCGCCACGCAACAGGCCACGGGTATCAAACTCTGCGAAGTAAATCTCGTCCTGCGTCACCAAGTCGCGGGTGATCGCGGATTCCCAACGGCGGAACCACGGCAACAACGTCTGCTGCACCAAGTCGATGGCGGCCTGCTCCTGGCTCGCATAGCCAACCTTGGTCTTGTCCTGCACATACGACGGGTCAACGCGGTACGCACGGCATATCTCAACCGTCTGATACGCCCGCGTCTCAAGAAACTGGCTTGCCTCGTTGCTTGCTTGCACGTCCTTCCAGTGAACTCCCTGCGGCAGCACTGCCGTTCTATGAGCCCGGTCAGCGCCCCTGTGAATTCTCTCAAACTGCTCACGCAGCCGCTCGGCAGTTTCAACCGTGATCGGGTTGTCGCTTTCCATCAGCCCCGACAGCCGGCAGGCGTTGCCGAAGTACGATCCGCCGTGAGCCTCAAGGGCTTGGGCCAGGGCGATAGCGTCACGCGAGAGCGTGATGGGCAGCATTCCAGTCACGCCGTCTTGGCTCAGCCACCGCAGGTGGAAAATCTGATCCTGCCGGTAGTAAGACTCGGTGCCGTTCTGCTCGCGGTAGCAATAACGCAGCGTGCCGTCCTCCAGCTGCTTCACCGTCATGCGGCTGGGGTGCAGCGGCCAGAGCTCAGTGACAGCCCCGGCGGAACCGCTGCGGATCTCAGCGTAGGCGTTGCCGTACAGCAGGCAGTGGGCCGTCAGCATTTCGCGAAACTCAAACGACGTTTGCCAGCCGTTGGGTGCCTGCGAAAGAATCCGATACAGCGGCAGATCGCGGGCACGCTCTTTGCCGCCCTCTTGCAGACGCCGATACAGGTGTAGCGGAATCGTGGCCACGTTCTCGGCAATCAGCCGCACGCAGGCCAGCACCGCCGAGCACATCAGCGCCGTTTCAGGCGTGATGCGAACCCCGGCCGGGCCTCGAGCAGGTGACTCGCTCCACCCGTCGCCGTACGAGCCACGCAGATCAATGATGCGGTACGACTTCTCGGGCGTCTCGGCGTTGGCGATCATATCGTGTGGATGTCCCAGGTTTGTTCTGGCTTCGGTGCGGTTGCCGTCTGCCACAGGCCAACTGCTTCCACGAGTGCCACCATGCCGTCAATGCGTTCGGTGCTCTTGCTCTTGCTCAACTTAATGTCGCCGGCGTGGTTCATCTCAATGGCGACGTTATTGGCCATCCATCCGAGAAGTTGGTTATTGGCGTGCCGCAGCTTGCCTCCGAGAACCAACGTCTCCAAGAACTTGGCTGGGCTCGACATTGAGCCGAAGCCCTGCCTAAAGGCTACGATGTCATAGCCGTCTGCTTGCAGTTGCTGGGCGACGTGTTGGGCATTCCAGGGATCAATTCCCATCTGCCGAATCACGAAACGCTTGCTGATTTCGTTGATGTCTCTCCGCACGGTGTCGTAGTCGGTGGCATTGCCGTCCGTGAGCCGTAGCAGCGGCCCGTACTCGTTGCGTTCTTTGGCCCAGTCCAGATAGGGCACCTTATCCCGGTGTGCCCGGCCTTGGGCGTTCTCGGAAGCAGCCCAAAAGAATGGCAGCACGTCAAAGGTGCCATCATCGTCAGGAAAGAGATACACGGCGCAGGTCAGGTCCGTGGTGCTCGACAAGTCCAGTCCAACGTACGCCTGGCGGCCGTCGAGTGGTCGCAACTCGCCGCCGCACGCAGCCCACTTGTCGGGCAGAATCCATCGCACGTCTGACGCCGTGGCCACGTCAAGCCGATATCTCAAGAAAGAATTGAGTTTTGAAGGACTGTTCTTGGCTTCTAGTGCGTCTGCCGCAAATGACTCCAGCGTGATGGTGTGCCCCAGCGACGGGTTAGCCTTGTGCCACGTCGCCTCTGCAAAAGGGTCATCGGCTTCGTCGGCCTTGAACACACAGCCGAAGAAGGCCGGGTCTAGCTTTGGGTCTGCCTTGCACCGCTCGGCATACGTTCGCTGTTCCCACCACAGAGCCTTGCGGTCCAACTCCCCGGCCGTGGTGATGGACAGCAGCAGCGGCTGCCGGCGGGAAGCACCGCCGTACCTGAGCGCGTCCCACAGGCGGCGATCGCGTTGGGCGTGGAGCTCGTCAAAGAGCAGGGCGTGAATGTTCAGCCCTTCAGCCCGAAACGCATCGGCACTCAGCACCCGGTAAAACGAGTTGCTGGCCCGGTGAATGATCGTCTTCCGCGAGTCCACCACCTCAAGCACCTTGGACAGGGCAGGCGAAGCCCGCACCATCGCTGCGGCCTCCCTGTAGATGATGCCAGCGGATTCTCGGTCAGTGCATGCCCCGTAGACTTCGGCCCCTGGCTCCTCGTCGGCCAATAGCATGTACAGGGCGATGCCAGCAAGCAGCGTGCTCTTTCCGTTCTTCTTCGGCACCTCAATGTAGGCCACTCGGCGCTGCCGCATGCCATCGGGTTTCAGCCTGCCGAAGAGCTCGCGGAAAATGTCGTGCTGCCACGGCAGTAGCGTGAATCGCTCGCCTGCGTGCTGTCCTTTTGAGTGACGCAGCACACCCTCAAAGAACCGCACCACTCGTCGGTACTTAGCCTCGCCAGCCGGCGAAAGACTAGGCACCTTCTGAGGCAAAGAACGCTTCAAGATCGTCTTTGGGCGTTTCGGCTTTCGTCCCAAGTCGCACCCTGCTGCTCGGTGTCAGCCCAAAGTCACCCATCAGACTGGCCTGCAACACGACGAGCCCGCGATACAGACTGCCGGCGGGATTCGGTTTTACGCCACCGAGATCCGTTTTGATTGTTGGGCCGCTGGCCCTGAGCTCAAGCAGGCAGGCTTGAGCAGCTGCGTGGACTTCGCACAGCGTGGCCAACGCTTCGCCGTCGCCCGTGGTCAGCACTCCCATACTGGCAAGGATGTCAACGAGTTCGTGCCACTTGGCCACCGCAATCGGCTCAACGGCCAGGCGTTCCGGCATCGGCGGCGTGCCGGGCGGCGCGGACGGTTCGCGTTTGGCCGGGCCGCGTTGGGTGCCTTCCAGAATCTTGATGGCGGTTGGTTTCGGTTTTCGGCCCATTGCGATTGGCTTTCAAAAACGGTGTCAGATTTCTGCGGCGCGCACGCATGAGGAAACCACGGGGTTTTATAGGGGGCTCACCCCATACTTTCGACCCGCCCCCGGTCGCCGCGTTCTCGTAGCGTCTTGCGTGCGTGGCACGCGATACAAAGGCATTGCCCGTTGCCTACGTCGTACCGATCACCGCCTTGGTTAATGGGCGTTACGTGGTCAGCCTGGGCCTCCTTGGGCCCACCGCAAACACGACCACAATCCCTGCACGTCCAGGCGTCTCGCGTGAGAACAGCCTGACGCCACGCCCTGTGGGCTTTATCGCAGTACCCACGGGCTGCCGCGTTTGGCCTGTTGGACTCGTCACGCTTTCGGCGTGCGACCAACCGCAGCGGCCTGTGGATTGGAATACGGTTTGGCACTTAGGACTTCATCACGACCGATACGGTGGCCGTGGCGTTGGTGCTGGCTGCCACCAGCTTGACGTACGGGAACGCATAGGACGCATCAGGCAGAGCGTACGCCGTGCGATTTACGGTGCTCGGGGCCAAGGTAATAGCCGCGACTGAACCACTGGAGTCGTACAACTGGCAGAACGAGCCGGTATCCGTGTCATTGCCCCACACGTTAATAGTGGCCGCGTTGGTGGTGATGGTGGGCAGCTGAACAATGGCACCCGCCATATCTTCCATGCGCAACGTCGTGCAGGTGCTCGTGGCCGTCGTGACGGTGGCCGTGACTACCCGGAAGTTCCGCTTGATTTTCACCTGGCTCATGATCGCTCCTCAGTGTGTGGCTCGGGTCGTGCCCGAATCGTGGCCTCTGCCGTTACTGTACGGGAATCTGCTGCAACTCTTGCAGTTCACTAGCTCACAGGGCTAGGGGACTCCTCTGGCACCAGTTGCGGCACGGCGTCGGTGGCAAACTCAAGGTCAGCCAGCGGCACCACTTCCACACTGGCGAAGTTCGTCGCGTCCAGGCGTGCGAAGCCCGCCGCGTAGATGCCGACTTCTGCGAGGCACTGCGGCAGGATATCGGCAACGTGGCACCAGCGACCATCGGCCAGAGCGGCAGGGTACACGGTGCAGCGAGGGTCGCCGTACCAAGCGTGAAAGTTCAGCATCTCCTGAGCCAGCGGCGTGTCGAACACAATCGCCAGCGTCTGGAGCGTGGCCGTGTCTGGCAGCGGCTGCAATAGGAACTCTAAGAGGGTCATACTCGCCCCATTGCGGATTGGAAGGCTTGCATGGCGGTGTTGTAGGCAGTCACCTGAGCGGCTGTCATGCCAGCACCGATGCTGTATGCGGCCATTCGACCGTTGTAATATTCGGTCGGCCCGTTACGGGCGAAGACGAAGAAGGGACTCGCGCCAGTAGTTTCGGCAGTGTTAACTTCGCTTGTGCCGATAGACACAGCATCGTCGTACAGGGTCAGGAGCGTCGTACTTGTACGGCTTGCCAGAATCAATCCGCCGTTTGTGTTGGTACGGTTATTCGCAAACGCGCTGTTTGCCTTGCCAAGTTCAGTCTGTATTCCGTAGTTGGGTGCAGTGGAGCCAAACAACTGAAGGAACAGGCGATAGCGATCCGTCACGCCGTTAAACAGCACGCCGAGTAGAGTTCTTGCCGACGCAATATCCTGCGTGCCAGTGATGAACGACGATAGGTGGCAGTTTGCAGCGCCGGGAAGTTGATCGACGTTGAATCCAGTGTTCAGGTACTTCGTCGTCCCATTCCCCGTCAGCCCGCCCGTCGCCCCCGTCTCCGCGTAGTCGGTGCCGACGCCGACGAAGGCGTTGTTGGTGTCGGTGGCGTTGCCATACTGCGTCCCGCCGAGCGACGGCCCCCGATAGAGCGGCACCAGTGCGGCGTTGAGGTTTGAGCCGCAGAACAGGTTGAGACGGTAGAAGTGGTCGCGGATGCCAGCCGATGCGATAGCCGAACAGAACTTTGACACGGCCGCAAGGCTGGTTCCAACCGTGCCGCCGTTAGCAACAACTCTCGCAGCCCAACTAGCAGCATCTGGGTGCAGCGTCGAGCGCGGCCGCAGTAGTCTCGGGCTCATCGCCATGGCTTAGTTCTCCTGCTGTTCCGTTGCTCGAGGCTGTAGGGCATACAGCAACCGCGTCTGCTCGCTCACTGCCTTGCTGATCTCACGCTGCGTCTCGCTCAGGCTCTTCACGAATGCCCTGTGCTCCTCGACAAGAGGTAGCAAAACATCGGCGCGAAGCACCCAGCCGCAAGCAATGGCTACCAAAGTGGGAAATCCCCACCGCTCAATGATCCCGTACAGAGTCTCTTTCGCTTGGTCGGTCACTGCATGGCCTCCAGCATCTCGCCACGATTATCCAGCCACCGCTGCACGATTTTCTTGACGATCTCGCTGATGATGGCCGCCAAGATGATGCTGGCGAGAAACCCCATGCCGTACTCACGCTCCTGGCGTTCGAGCCTGCGGGCGAAATGCTTGGCGACGATTTGCGTCTGCCCAGCATCGCACTGATACAGCACCGGAATGGGCCACTCCCTCAAGGCTCGCTCGATAATGCGGCCAACACGCTCGCGGCCTAGCAGATGCTTACGCATCGGCAGCGAGTCCCACACGTCGGCAACGAGTTCGTCGCGCGTCATTTCTTGCCCGTTCCTTTGCAGACAGGGCAAGGCAGGGCAATACGGCCGTCGCCAATGGTGCCCGTGCCATCGCAGTTGTCACACTTGTCGCTGGCCGGAGTCGGGGCGATCTCGTGCCGCAGCTGCACCACCATGCGGGCTGTCTCGCAGGCCATGTCAGCGGATACGCCGTGGTCATCGGGCAGCGTGGCCACGCATCCAATCAGCACGACAACGAGGCAGATAAGAAATCTCATAGCACACCTCGCAGCCAGTTGTCAGGCATCGCCGTTGGCTTGAACCCGCTGTACCCGGCGTAAACGTAGGAATCACGTCCGCCAAGCATCCTGTCCACCACGTCGGCGTCCACCCAGAAAGAACACTTGCGGACGGCATCCGGCATCGTCTCGGGGAAGTGCTTTCCCACCGTGTTTGAGTCGCCCCACGAGTTGGCACAGAGCAGGCCGGGCCGCTTGCCGCCCCTCAAACCGATCAGGCACATACAGTGCCACCACGTGCCACCAGCACGGCAGAAGCCGTCGGCGTCACGGCTCATCGAGAAACCCTGCCCCGAGCACACCACGACGGGGTAGCCATTACTGATCGCCTTGGCGGCCTCGGCAAACGACGTGGCTAGCGTCGTCTCGCTGCACCGTCGCTCCTTGGCGAACGGCTCGAGCGTGTCGGGCACGCCGTTGCGGCCCCAGTCACGTTCCCGCTGACTGCTGTGCTTGTCGAACACAGTGCCGCCGTAGTCCACGCCGTAGTGCAGGGCACCATAGTCGCGGATGCTCTTGGCTGCGTGGAATCCCGTGCTGCCGTCGCCGCCCGTGTTTGTCTTCTGCCCGCGAGCCTCAACCCGGCTGAACCCGTACAGGCTCGCCTCGATCGTGCGGCCGTTCCACGCTTCAGGCTCTTTCCGCCAATGGATGTCACAGGCTGCGAGCACGTCCACGGCCAGGCTTGCGCCCCAGCCAACGCACGAGCCCACATTGCCCTGCGAGCCTCGACGCCAGGACGGCATGCACTGAAGCAGGGCTGGGTACAGCATCACGTCTTGGTCGGCGGCCTTGAGATCAGGCCCGGCTGATGCGAGCGTTGGGTGTGGCAGCGTTGCCACGAACGCCTCAGAGCCTTCCGGGTCGGGCACATAGCCCATGCCGTGCTCGGTCATGCGTCAGCCTCCGTTGACGCCGGCCCACGCCACAGCCTTGGCAAAGGCTGCGTAACGGCTTCGCACGTCAGCCGTGACCGAAACCACGTCCACGCCAATAGCCTGCCCGTAGGCGGCCTCCACGGCCTCCCTGAGCCCTGCCACTGAGCCGGGCGCGTGCTGGCCGATGCGCCGCCATGCGATTTCAATGGCCAGCGTGGTAAACATCCGCAGCGAGCGAGTATCGGTGAAAACCACTTCGGTGGTTACGGCATCGCCGGCCACGACGGTGGCGGCCTTGCTCCAGGTCTGAGCCCACAACATCCGGTCGCCCATTGGCAACGCCTTGAGGGACTCGGCCACGGGCTTCACCAGCTGCTGCATCTCCACGCTCGGAGTCTCCACGTCCACAGTGACGGCAGGAGCCGCCGGAAGTCTGGGCATCGGGATCTGGCCCCATGCCGCCGCAAGAATCAGCAACGCGGCTGCGATCCTGCTGAGAGCGGAGCGCTCGGCGTAGCAGGCTTCGGCGGCCTGAGAGAGCCAGCCGGCGATTGTTTCCCGATACGGGGCGGCCAGCAAAGCAACCGCCGCCACCACGGCTGCAAGGCGTATGACTGAATCATCGCTCAACGGACAGCCTCCACTTGCAGCAGGCACCACCGGACCAAGGCTTCGCCTTGCTTAGTCTTCAGCAAGTCGCCAAGCAGACGCACCAGCTGGTCATCGGCCTGGGCGTTGGTCTTGGACGCAAGCCACTCCGAAGCCTCGCTGACGATGATGCTTCGCTTGTACGGGTCTGCCTCGTTGATGAACCGCTGGCCGTAGCCAATGAGCGGCGACCAAGCCTGCAGCAGGGCGAGTTGCTGCCATATCGTGAGTTTCGATCCGTACTGCTCGAGCTCGGCGGGCGTGGCTTCGTATGCGGGCATTGCTCAGTCCTCCTCGTCTGATTCTGCCTCTTCGTCCTCACTGCTTGCAGTTGAGTGCAGCACCGTGTCCTGCAGTTCCTGATAGAGAAACTGCCAAATGTCCTTGGCTTCGTCGTGTGCGTCTTTGGCGTCCAAGCGGAATGGCTGCTGCCACACTTCTTCCTCAAGCACCTTGGCATTGCCGTCCGTGTAGTAGGCATAGACGTACAGCCGCCCATATTCCACGACGATGCGGCGAACGATTGCGTCTTTCTCTTTTGCCATCATTCGCCCCTCATGCCGTCAATCAGGCCCTCAATCGGATCGTCACCACGTTCCTGCGGTGCGTCGAACCGGAAACGGATGAAATCGTTTTCGGTCTTGCGGTAAGCCTTGTCGGCGGGCTCGGCCAACCTGTCGGCCAGGTGCTTGGCCCTGATGGCGGCGCACCGCTGGCGAATCTCAGCCGGCGTCGGGTCGCCGTGCCGTGGCCCCTTCTTTCGCTTGCTGCGGTCCAGCCGCAGCGGAAGGTGCAGCCTATCGCGCAACCTGATGATCTGATCTCGGCTCACGCCAAGAAACGAAGTCATCTCGGCGTATGTGGAACCAGATGCCCACACGTTCGCCAGCAACGATTGGAAGGACTTACACGCCGTTGAGACTGTTCGCCGCATCGGCAGTCTCCATCCAGTGCATGATCATTCGCTGCGACGGGTTCAGGTACAGGTGCTGGCCCGTGGCTCTCACAATGCTCTGATGAAACGGAACGTGCTCGCAGTCTCTCACGCCGTCATACGTTCCCTTGAGATATGCGTCGGTGCGGTAGATCGCCATGCCCCCAAACGCAGACGAGACGAGCACGGGCGGCGATCCAACCGGCGGCAGCCATTGGTGTTTCCAACCGCCTAGTCCGGCTGTGTAGTCATCAAAGAAACAGCCAGACTGACCAACGCCACGCAAGGCCCAGGCGTCGTAGTGAGTCCACCCGTTCCCTAGAGTTGGCTGTCCATCGTCTCCCATTGAGATCATCTTCCACTCATTGAGCGACACGCTGGCCATGCCATACGCACCGGGCAACTCAACCAGCCACCCAAAACCGTTCAATACGCCGTGATGGTTCCAGCCGCCCCATGCGTCCCAGTCAATCACAACTACATAATCCGCGTCGGGCGAGCAGGCCCGTACCCACCGCTGGCATGAGTCGCGGTATTCCGCCAGGGCGATCGTGCGGGGGCCGGCGAACTCTGCGCCGTAATGCTCGCGGCCCAGGATTTGATAGTGAAACGTGGCCTGCGGCTTCTCGCGGCAGTAGTCATGCAGCACGTCCAGCGTGGCGTCAGTGCAGTCGTTGCTCTCAATGTGCAGCGACCACGAGCCGCACAGATCCTGCAGCTGCTCAAGGTGGCCCAGGTTTTGCGCGAGCCTTACCGCGCAGTTTCTGGCCAAGCCCACGAAAGCAACCCTTGAGTTTCGCAGCCGGGCCGCGCCCTCTTCGACACGCTTAGCGTATGACTCGCCGAAGAGCTCGTACGGATGCCATAAGTGTGCTGGAAGATTCATCGTTTCCACGCGACTCCTACGCCATATGGCTCAGCAATGATTTCGTGCGGCGCATTCTTGGACGCAACGAACTCATCAAAGCACCGCTGCAAGTCCAAGTGAGCCGGGTGAGTTATGTCGTGGAACACGACTGCACCGCCAGGCTTTACCAGCGGCCACACGTTCACAAGGTCAGCCATTCCGCCCTCGTATGAGTGGTCGCCGTCAACGAGCACCAAGTCAAAAGCGGCGGCCTTCTCTGGCATCAACGCCGGAATCGTGTCTTGGCTGTTGCCATCAAGAAACGCACGAAGGCCGTCAAAGTTGAAATCGTCAAGCAGTTGGTCAATGTGCTGGTGATTGCCCCGACCGCTGCCGCCGTAGTCTGTGCCCCAAAGATCAGCGACCCACACAGACTGAAGCCCGGAAGTGTTCTCAAGCACGACTCGCAGGCTGTCACCGTCTCGCGTGCCGATCTCAAGGTAATGACGAACTGGGTAATGGACGCAGTGATACGTCAGGTATCGGTACAAGCTGGCGTTGCTCACGAAACACGCACGGTAGTCCGTGCCCCCTGGCCGTATGACTTTTCCACCACCAGCCGGCCAACCAGAGAGTCATCGCCGATCACGTCCTGCAGTGCGTCAAGCACGGCCTTGGCGATGTTGTCTACGTCGGGCCTAGGCAGACGCGGTGCGTCGGGTTTCACGCCGGCCTTTCGCAGGTGCGACTTGGGACGCTCAAACACCGCGTCTATCACCACGTTCAGCACCTCGCCGGTTGTCGTGAGCCCGGCACCTCGAGCAGCTGCTGCAATCGCCTCGCGGTAGGCATGCACTGGGTGCTTGCCTGGCACGTACGCACGGGCGAACCCGCCCGCAGTCGAGACTCTTGGCCTTGGCTGCGGGACGGGCTGCCCTGCGACTGAGAACGTGACGGCCAAGGCTCACCGATAGCGAATGACGGCGAACCAGCGACGGGCGACGGGCGAGTAGGCCACGCCTTCCTCAACGATGACGCGCTTCCCGAAGAAGCAGCAGTTGCGCCGGGCCTGCTCAGGCGTTGAGCCGGTGCCAATCCCCTCGTACTGGCCGCAGCTGCTGTGAACCAGCGAGCCACGGCGAGCGATCACGACGGCGTGATCTTGGGCACTGATGACAGAGCCACGACGAGCCACCACGGTGGTGTCAGCGTTGGCAAACGAAGCGAACGCCAGGGCGGCGAGAAGCAAAACGAAACGCATAGCAGTCCTCCTGTGACTTGGGAACAAATCCACAGCCGGCAGGATGCCAAACGTGTCAAGGAATCAGGGCCGCCCCACTTGTATGCAAAACTGTTCGCTTTTTGTTGCTTTTGACATACGTTCAGCCATCGTGTCGCAGGGCGTGACACGACTGCGAGATATGCAGCAGATAATCCGCGTTAGCGCGACAAGCTTGCGGCTAGCGGCTGCACGGCGCTGACGGCTTGGAGATATATGGCCAGCGGTGGCGGATATACGGGTCCGCGTATCCACTAGTTCTCAGACCAATCGTTCCAGCATGGCCCGCAACGCAACCGCCCGTTTTCCATCCTCAACGTGGCCCATCTGCTTTGCGCCTTGTTCGTAGATCAGGGCCGCAGTCTCCACCGCCTCCCGCTCCTCGTCGGTGAGGGCGTGTTGGCCGGAAAGGCCATCAATGATTTTCTCGCGATCCGCGTCTGTCACCCACAGCATGACGCTGTACGGTGCCTCATCACGCGGAGGTGCAGGAAGACGCATCCAGTGCGTTGGCCTGCCTGACTCATTCCAGCGCAGGCCGGGTTGAGATTCATCGTCGATCTCTCGCCACGCTATTCCGTACTCGCACCCAAAGTGCGAGTCTCCCGACCGAAAACCTAAAACGGCGATTCCTTTCTCCGGCAGTCCGGCCTCCACAGGAATCCAGCCTTGTATTGCGGGCGTCCCGTAAACGTGCGTGACGTTCAGCCACTCGCCGTCAGAACGCTCAACCGTGTCGAACTCAACCGACTTACTGCGCCCGGCGACCTGCGGGTAAGCGTATAGCGTGTCTGGCATCCCCTGCTGCAAATCCTTGTAACGTCCTACTTGCATGAGGCACTGGCCGCTAGCGTCGCGGTACAGGTAGAACCCTTGGGTGGTCGGCTTGTCCTTGCTCCACGCATAACCAGTCCATGGATCGGACTCGCGAGCATCGTCATTCGTCATAGCGTGGCCCCTCCTTCGCGGGCCTATCATCTTCCGTGTTATGGAACCAGAAGTCGACACCCAAGTGCGATAACAGCAACAACGGCTCCGCTCGCACCAAACACTACAGCAACGGCGGGCCAGCCGCCGTGCATGTGGCACAACACAGCAACGCCCGCAAATGGTGATGAGATCAGTGCAGCGCCGATTATTTGAGTGATTGTCATGTGTGTGTCTCCAGAACCACGCGATGGAGTGGACTGCGCCGCAGATCGCATCGTTCTCACTTCAGTCGTTCCAGTAACGCGAGGAGCGTCCTCGCTGCGGCATCGTCTCTGCGGCACGCACCATCCGATACGTCCTCCACGCCGTACAAAGCGTCGATTCCGCGATTCAACGCCTTCCGTTCCTCGTCTGTAAGCGTGAAGGTTTCCTGCGACGAATCTGGACACGGCCCAGTACCCCAGAGCGTTTTTCGCCACTCGGCCATCTGGTCTGCGAAGTCGCTCACCTTGCACCTCCAAGCCGCTCCAGTAGGCCCCGCAGCGCGTCGGCCATTTCCTCATGTCGCTTGATATGCTCCGGCCCTTCCGCGAACATTCCGATTGCCAGCCAGACGGCTTCCCACTCATCGGCGGTGAGCGCGGGCTGCGGTGGATGAACCAGCGGGCCTCCTGCACCGCCTGACAAGGACGCCCGCAATGACTCTCGCTGCTCGTCTGTGAGCGTCACGTTTATTTGCGACGGAACTTGACATTGCGTTTTAGTCACTTCGTTCTCTCTAGTAGGTTGCGCAGCGTGTCAACGCGATCAAACTCTTCGCAGTTTCCAGCGAGTTCTTCCGCCCACTCCACCGCCTCCCGCTCCTCGTCGGTGAGCGTGGGCTGAAAAATCCTCGCAATCCTCCGCGCCGCAAGCCTCGCCCTGTCTTCGGCGTAACTGTTGCCGCCCTGCCACTTCTTTGTGGTGCCCTCGCGATACCACCGCATGGCGCAGTGGACGATTTCGGCACCCCGCTCCAGTTGGGATTCCCCGTGAGAACCAGCGGATGCAGGAGACATCGCCTTGTCGTCCTGCGGTGTAGTTTCGTCACTCATGCGATGCTCCTGATCCTGCGTGTTCTCACTGCACCGTTTCGCGGCTCTCTACTGCACCGTTCCGCAGCCGCTGAATCTCTGCACACGCCTCCTCAAAAAGTTGGCTCGCCACAGGCACATGGACGTAACGCAGGCTGCGAATGCGCTCCACGATGTCATTCACGCCACGCCTCTCGGCTGGCAGACCCCGTGACGCCACTTGCTCACCTTGCTTTGCGTGTTGCATGGCTCTTCTCGCCTGCGGCTGTCGTAGTGCCTCTGTCGCACTTCTCGTGCCCGCTCCTCAACCCACGGCGACAACGCCAGCCCGTCTAGCGATGCGGCATCGTCCTCTGGAGTCGGCGCTTCGGGCTCGTCAGCCGGGTGCAGCGTCCTGCGTGGCAGCTTGTACCGCTGTGCCCACTTCGTAACGGTGGAATAAGCCACGCCAAACCGCTTGGCAATCTCTGACGATGGCACTCCTTCCGCCCACAGTTGGTGGAGCAGCACGAGATCAGCCCGCGAGTGGTTGCGTGACGCTTCGCTGGCCCTCATGCGTCCTCCGCCAGCGGCATGATGACGCCCGTGTACGGGCCGCAGCGGAGAAGCACGCGGCTCTGGGCGTCCTTGACGTACACGTCAACGTGCGGCTCTTCGTCGGCCGGAAGATGCTTCGGGTCAAGGAAATCAATCACGTAGCGCGGATCCAGCTTGGTGCTCGCCGTCGAGCCAGCCGCGATGATTGGGCACTTGGCCTCGCTTTCTCCGTACTCGCTTGAACGCCCGTTGATATGCAGCATGTGCTTCATCCATGAAAGCCTAATGCCCTTTGACTGCTCGCTGGCCACGATGGCTGCAGACTTTACCGACTGCATTAGCTCAATAGCATCAATGACAGATGGCTCGCCGTCGTCGTCATTGATTTTCACGAGCTCTTTCCAACTAGGCGGGAACGCTCCTTCAACAATGCGGCCAGTGATTGTCAGCCCGTCGCAGCTCAACTGCACTTCCTTGGAGTTTGCATCTACTTGCATTGCATTACTGCCGGATGCCATATCGGAAGCAAACTTCATGACGCGGAAAGGAATGAGCGTCTTTGACTCGTCCACAGCCTGGTCGTTCTCAGTCCTTACGTGAGCCAACCGTCTTCCGTCAGTTGCTACCCAGTGCTGCTCAGAGCCGTCATCAGTGGGCAACACCTCAAGCATCACGCCACCAAGTGCGTAGCGGCTGCTCTCGCTGTCAGTGGCATACGTTGTCGCTCTTGATGCCCTCCGAAACTGATCGGCAGGCAGCCGACAAATCGACTTAAGCTCATTTGGCTCCCAAGATGGATACTCGCTGGCGTCCTCAGTTGGCAGCTTCCACTCGCCAGAACCACATTTCACAACCACAACTCCGCCATTGGGAATCAGGCTCACTTCACTCCCTACAGCAACGTCCAGTATGGCGTTCAGCCGATACGCAGGCAAAAGAATGGCGTCGCCGTGGTAGTCAATCTCGCGGTCGATACGCACCTCAAGATCCGTGCCCGTCAGCAGCCCGTCACCTAGTCGGACGTTGGCCAGGATGGGCTTCGCGTGCCTTGTCGGCACAGCCTTGAGCACGTCGGCAAGAGTCGCCCTCAGCGTTGACGTTGCCAGCGTGATTCCACTCGTCTTCCGTTCCCGTGTTGCAGTTGCCATTCCTTTGGCCCTTTCGATTAAGAGACACACCAACCAAGATCCCGAGAGCGAAAGTGCCCGCGAGAAGTGTTTCACCGATCGCCAGCCAGACGAAATCCGAGAGCGTCATAGTTCTTCTCCCGTGTCCTCAAGCAGCGGCCAAGTCTTGGGCTGCTCGCGGGCTTCGATGTGCTCGAAGTAGCACGCCTGGCGTACGAGCCGGGCCCGCAGTTCGTCGTTCTCGGCCTTCAACGTCTTGATGGACGCGATGGCAATGCCGATCGTGCGAGCATTGGCCACTAGCGAGTCGTGCATGCTCCAGTTCTCGGTGTCTTCGCTCGCGTGGATGCAACCACCCTGCAGACGCAGCAGACGCTTGATGAGTTTTTCGGTAGTCATGTTCGCACCCTAATTCCACGGGACTTGCCCGGTTCGCGGACGATCCAGCCCTTACGCTCCAGCTGCTCGAGCATTCCCGTCACCGCGTGCGGCGACTTGTAGGCCAGCCCGGCCGCGATCTCGCGGACGC
>Ga0207940_1000284_pt1 | contig 17145 bp, 14 predicted proteins | sample LakMenEpi06Jul12_FD_150676 | JGI IMG/M metagenome (GOLD analysis project Ga0207940, IMG submission 150676) | Freshwater microbial communities from Lake Mendota, WI - 06JUL2012 deep hole epilimnion (SPAdes) | ecosystem: Environmental > Aquatic > Freshwater > Lake > Epilimnion/Euphotic zone ... | reverse complement strand
CCACCTTTTGGGAACTGATTGCCAATTCCAAACCTAAGCTTTGGATACACATCGGTACCAAGCATGAGCTGAATATCTTTTAATCCGTTATGCCCCGCGTCAGATCCACTGCCGCGCAAACGCATTTTATTTAAAGGGAGTGCTAAATCATCTACAATGGTAAGGGTTTGACTGGGCTCCAATTTTTCTTTGTCCATCCAGTATTTAAAAGCCTTACCACTTAGGTTCATGTACGTAGTAGGTTTAATGCACACAAATTGCTTGCCCTTCCAAGTAACCGTGGCCACGTCTGCTAAGCGGTCGTTTTTAAACATGCCACCATGCTTGAGCACAAAAGCACTCACCACATCAAAACCAATGTTGTGGCGGGTGTGCGCGTATTCGGCACCAATGTTTCCAAGACCTACTATTAAAAATTTATGCATGCGTGTAACGTGAGGGCCAAATGTACTTAAAAAACAGAAAAACAGGTACCTTGCAACTATGATTACCAAGGATCAACTCATAAACCTGTTTCCTAATTTGGAAGACGGCTTGTACGAAGCCATACTAGAACATGCCGAAATAAAAGAAATTCCAGCTGGCACGCCACTACTAAAAGTGGGACAAAATATTAGGTCTACCATGATGGTCGTTGAAGGTACCGTTAAACTCTATCAAGAAAACGAAGAAGGTGACGAATATTTCATGTACTACATATCACCAGGTCAGGCATGCGCCGTTTCCATGGTATGTAGTTTTCAGGCCGAACAAAGCCAGGTACTTGCCAAAGCCCTCACGAATGTTACACTCCTTACCATCCCCATTAAATATATGGACGAGTGGCTTAGTAAATTTAAAAGTTGGCACTACTTTGTCATTAAAACCTACCGCACCCGCTTTGAAGAACTATTAAAAACCGTTAACGAAGTGGCGTTTAAAAATATGGATGAGCGCCTCGAATTTTACCTCAAACAACAGGTAGAAAAATTTGGCACCACCCTAAAACTTACCCACCAAGAAATTGCTACTGACCTTAACAGCTCACGCGAAGTGATTAGCCGCCTCATGAAAAAGATGGAAGAAAACGGAAGGCTTAAAAAATAAGATACCACTTTTAGTGTGGTAGCTTATCTCTAAAATATCCATAAGTCCAGGTACCTGCAATAGCACTTAGTATCACTACGAGTACTGCGTAAAATCCGGCGCCAATATGTGCAAATAATGGACCCGGGCATGCACCTGTTAATGCCCAACCAAATCCAAACAACAAGCCACCATAAATTTGACCCTTGTTAAATTCCTTATCGGCAATTTTTATTTTTTCGCCATGGATGGTTTTGATGTCTAGTTTTTTAATTAAAAAAACACTGATGGCACCCACTACTACCGCTGCTCCAATCACACCAAACATATGAAAGCTTTGTAGTCTAAACATCTCCTGAATTCTAAACCAAGAAATGATTTCGGCCTTCACAAAAATAATTCCAAAAATAATACCCACTGCTGCGTATTTTAAATTATACCATGCTGGGTGTTGCTGTGTCGATTCATTAACACAAGCTGTATTGCTATCTATATTTTGTACTTTCTCGTTGTTCATTGTTAACTATTTATAAGGATAAAATCCAAGGTAAAATAATGTTTGCCATAAAAAATCCACCCACCATAAAGCTAATGGTAGCTACTAATGATGGCCATTGTAAATTGCTAAGTCCCATAATCGCATGCCCCGATGTACAACCACCTGCATAGCGCGTACCAAAGCCTACTAAAAATCCTCCCACTACCATAATAATAAAACCTCTTACAGTAAGTAATGATTCAAAACTAAAAAGTTCTTTTGGTAACATGTAGCTATAATCAGATAGTCCATAACCCGCTAACTCGCTTTGCAACGCAGGACTTACCTCAATAGGTGCACCTGTCATTAAAAACGCATTGGCAATAAATGCACCACCAAAAATACCGCCCACAAAAAAGAAATTCCATACTTCCTTTTTCCAATCGTATTTAAAAAATGGAAGACCCGCTGGTATACAAGCCGCACATATATGCCGTAGGTTAGAAGAAATACCAAAAGTTTTATTGCCTAAAATTAAAAGTGCTGGAACTATAAGTCCAATTAAAATACCCGCTACATACCAGGGCCAGGGTTGTTGAATTTGTTCCATCATGCTTGTTTGTTTTTTTTATTTTTTATAAAATTTTTGAATGGGTGTAAAAGGCCCATACTTATGCTGTGTTTCAGAAAAATCGTCGGCGTATGGACCAAAAGCAAAATCTAGTGGCTTTTTATCATACTTGGGCCAGTCATTACCCTGATTTTTATGCGGGCGGGGTTGGCTGTTTACATAGGCAGCCACATCCCAACACTCCTCGTTGGTTAATGTTGGATTATTATGTGTAGCAATGGCAAAAGGCATGTTGTTTTTTACATAACCTGCAAAACTACTAATCCTATAAAGCCCGGCGCCATCGTTGTAACTATGCTGACCCCATAATGGTGGATACGCATATTCAATATTATCAGGTGTTAATTGTCCTTCACCATTAGCGCCATGACAACTCATACACTGCGTGGTATACACCTGCTTACCTTTTACAGGATCTGCAGCACGGTCTAAATAGGCTAGCTTTTCGATGCCCGAACCATGTGGCTTTTGCCCTTTTTGTACATCTTGACCTATCCATTTAATGTACGCGTATATCGCTTTAAATTCTCTACTATTACTATCTACCGCTGTACCGTTTAAACTTCTTTCCATACAATCAGCTACACGCTTATAAATACTTTCTACCTCTCCACTTCTATCTCTAAATTTTGGATAGTTAGCAAATACAGCCGCGTAATTATTACCCCAGGCTTTAGCACCTGCTTGTAAATGACAGTTCTGACAGTTCATGCCATTGGTGATTTGTGCCACACTTCCCTTAGGTCCTAAATATTTTGCCGTATGCGCAATTAAATCTTGACCATAAATTACCAGTTTACGCTCCTCGCCACTCACCGTATTATCGGTGTAAATACTTGGTGCTACCCAGGTACTATCTTTTACCGCAAGTGTGTTGTTCATTTTAAAAATGTCGCCACGTATAAAACTTACCATAAAATAAAGTAGCACAAGTGCAGCTGCACCCATAAATACTATGTATTGTTTTTTCATGGTTACACTTTAAAAATGAAAGTTTACAATAAAATTTAAATGACCCATATCCACTTTATTGATATAATACTTAGGATTATTGTAGGTATTACCCATAGCATCCTTGTAAAAATAAATCAGTTGCGCTTCCCAACCTTTTAAATGTTTCGCAAATACATAACGTACATCTAGATTGTATTGCACATATGAAGGAAGCGCATATTTATTGAGCGCATAATTTGTTACATCTGGCAGGTTAAAATAGCCAGCGCCCAACTGAACCGTTAGCGGCGCTTTGGGTGCTTTGTATTTTGCTTTTAACACATAAGCACTTACACCACCCACACCTTCATTTCTTTCACCCATTAAAAAAGTATAAAAAGGATCACGTCCCCACTCACGAGGCATTAAATAACGACCCTTTTTGGTAATGCGGGTATAGTTTAATGAATAATCCCATGCGCCTAATTTTTTACCAAGCCTAGCACCCATTACTAAACTAGATTGATTTGGATTAAAATAGGTTTTTGCGGCGTCATTGTTACCGCCCTTATTTACCACTGTTTGCGTTATTAATTGCAGGCCGTAATAATAGGGATGCTTAGTTGTTGGCGTTTTATCGAGTTGCATCAAACTACTATTAAATATATTTTGGACCCATAAATTTGAAACTTGTATGCTATGGTTCTTTAAAATGTTTAATTCAGCGCCAACAAGTGCAGCTCCACTAGATTCAAGTGCATTTTTATATCCGGATTTTGTGCCATCCATATTTACACCCACAGGGTAAAGCCCAATAGACTCCGCTGTATGATACCATGCTACGGTACTACGTGGCGAAAATTTATTTAGCCAACCTGCATACCATTTATTTTCTTTGTTTTTATGTTGTAACCAAAGGCCCTGCGCCGCTGTGGGGCGCATCCTGCCATCTTGTAAATTAATAAATGGCGTATTGAGTAACTGCTTACCTACTGTAAACGTTGTTTTGTTTTTTTGGTATTGAAGGTATAATTCCTCGATGCGGTTTACACGTTTTTTATTGGCAGGATCTGTGATATCAAATAGCCCAAGCTCGTACCTGTTTAATGCGCCTGATAATGGATGCGCCATGGTAAGATCCGATGAAAAAGCATCGTACACAAAAAAACCACTTACGCCTAGCTTTACATGGTACACCGGTTTAGAAATAAACTGAATTCCACCGCCCACTGCCTGCGCATATTCTATGTCACTATTTTTATTAAAATTAGAGCTAAAAAAACTGCGCAGATTACCATGAATGGTACCCAGTTTAAAACCGTTGTTTTTATTACTACTGTCTAATAGTTTACTAGACTTACCCCACAACTTAGGATCTTCATGCAGCTCTTGGTGCTGGGCATACGAAACAGTAGTGCATAATAACAATGCAGCGGCGAATAATTTTTTCATATATAATTAATGTCCGCTACCTGCCTGAAAAAATAATTGTTGTGCGAGTATGTAAATACCCATGAGTAGCACAAACCAACCAAAGCCTTTTTTAAGTTTGTTACCATCTATTTTTGTACTGAGCCTATCGCCTATAAAAATACCAGCAATAGCCAGCGCCGTTACCGATAATAGAAAGGTCCAATCCATAGAGTTATTACCTAAATCACCGGTAAATCCAATCAGTGATTTTGCTGCTATAATAAGTAATGAGGTTCCCACTGCTTGTTTCATAGGCAGTTTGCTAAGCATCACTAGTGCTGGGATAATTAAAAATCCACCACCTGCACCCACAAGGCCTGTAAGCATACCTACAAGTGCCCCTTCTACTAATATGAGCGGATAATTAAATTTTTGCTGCACTGGTTCGTCTTCATATGTTGAAGCCTTAGAACGAATCATAGAAAAAGAAGCGGCTACCATGAGTACGGCAAAAAGCAGCATCATAAGTAGTGGCTTGGTTATTTCAATACCTGCAATGGTTCCTAGCTGAGAAGGTATGGATGGCACCAAATATTTTCTAGTAGCAAATACAGCTACAATAGAGGGGATACCAAATATGATAGCCGTTTTAATATTTACAAAACCCTGTTTGTATTTAGGCCAGGCACCTACAAGGCTACTGGCACCTACAATAAATAAAGAATAGGCTGTAGCAAGTACCGGTTCTACTCCAAATAAGTATACCAAAACGGGTACCGTTAATATACTTCCGCCGCCACCAATAAGGCCCAGTGAAATCCCAATTAAAATGGACGCTAGGTATCCAATTATTTCCATGATTTTTAATTTGACACAAAAGTGCCTTTATAAAAATAAAAGATAGGTGATAAATGTCACCAACCCAATTTTTACGTCATAAAAGTATAAAAATGAATTAAATTGTGGGATATGAAAAACTCAATCCTTTTGTTTGCATTTTGCTTTTTGGGTTTTGGCTCAATTGCCATGGCTCAAAACAGTACAGCAACAACTTCACACAAAGTGGTCATACAACTTAACAGTGCCGATACGGCTGCATGGGGTGGCGTTATTGGTAACATCAAAAACCTATCTAAAATTTGGCCCGAGCATTTACAAATTGAGGTGGTGGTGCATGGAAGAGCACTTGATTTTTTAGTAGCCTCAAAATCACATTTAGTCAATGATGTAGAACAGCTATCTAAAAAAGGTGTTGTATTTAACGCTTGTGAAAACACCATGGGTAAATATGGCATAACAAAGCAAATGCTTATACCATCAGTGTTTACGGTGCCATCGGGCGTAGGCGAAGTGATTTTAAAACAAGAACAAGGTTGGAGTTACTTAAGGGCTGGCTATTAATGTAGTAAGGTGATATTTGTCACAAAAAAATGTTTTTAGATGCAGCAACTTTGCAGTATTCAAATAAAGCACTTAAAAACGATCTTATGTATTTTCAACACGTATACGACAAAACCTTAGCACAAGCGAGTTATTTTATTGGGTGTCAAAAAGCCGGCGTTGCAGCTGTTATTGATCCAAAGCGTGACATAGACACTTACCTAGAAATTGCCAAGCAAAACAACATGCAAATCACGCATGTTTTTGAAACACATATACACGCCGATTTTTTAAGTGGCGCTCGTGAACTAGCTGCCGTTACAGGTGCTAAAATGTATTTATCTGATGAAGGTGGCGAAGGCTGGCAGTATGAATTTGCACACGAAGGCGTTAAACATGGTAGTCAGGTAATGATTGGTAATTTAAAAATTGAAGTTTTACATACACCAGGGCATACCCCCGAGAGCATTAGCTTTTTATTAACCGACACACCTGCAAGTAAAGAGCCTGTTATGTTATTTACCGGCGACTTTGTATTTGTTGGCGACATTGGACGCCCCGACTTATTAGAAAAAGCAGCAGGCATGGTAGGTACACAAGATAAAGGTGCCGAACAGATGTATCAGTCCATTAACCTCTTTGCCAACTTACCAGAATTTATTCAAGTATGGCCAGGCCATGGCGCAGGATCTGCGTGTGGTAAAGCACTTGGCGCCGTACCTAGTACAACAGTGGGTTACGAGAAAAAAAGAAACTGGGCATTTAGTTATGGAACCAACAAAGCTGGCTTTATTGATTTCTTATTAACAGATCAGCCAGAGCCGCCAAAGTATTTTGCAAAAATGAAGGAACTCAATAAAGTAGATCGTCCTTTGTTAACAGAAGTTCCTACCATTAAAGAATTATCTGCTGCCGAATTAAAAGCTGCTACTGCAAAGGGCATCAAATTAATTGACACGCGTAACAAACAAGATTTTGAAAAAGGATTTATAGAAGGCAGCATTAACATTCAAGGCAACAATTCATTTGCCACTTGGATGGGTTGGTTTGTTTCTTACAATGAACAGTTTATACTGGTAGCAAGCACTAGCCAAATGGATGACCTTACCAGAAAATTAATGCGTATTGGTCTTGACAATATTTATGGTTTTGTAGACGCTGCAAAAATCAACGAACTATCGGATGCTCCGTTGTTAACATCTACCATGGTAAACATTAGTGATGTTAAAGCCAACACAACCGCTGAGATCATTGATTTAAGAGGTGTGGCCGAATACAACAGTGGTCATATCCCAGGTGCAAAAAATGTATTTGTAGGTACGCTATTACAAAACTTAGATAAAGTTCCAAAAGACAAACCTGTAATTATTCATTGCCAAGGTGGTGATAGAGCAGCTATTGGCTATTCATTACTTGTAAAAGAAGGCTATACCAACGTTTCTAATTATAGCCCTGGTATGAATGAGTGGATTAAAGAAGGACAAGCTGTGGTGAGCTAACATTAAAAGTTATGCAAATAAAAAAGGCCTTCGAAAAACGAAGGCCTTTTTATTAAAACTATAGTTAAGTGTATTACTTCTTTTTAGTTTCTTTAGCAGCTGTTGCTTCTTCTTGCTTTAACTGACGTGTCATTACTACAGAAGCAATAGGAATACGTGGAGAGTTCATGATCTCTAAACCATTCGCTTTCACGTCTTCTACTCTAATGTTTGCGTTTAGTGCAAGGTTAGTGATGTCTACGTTAATGGTTTCTACTAAATCTTTAGGTAAAGCTTTCACTTTTAAAGATTTGATTTTGATAACGAGCTTACCACCTTCTTTAACACCTACAGAAGTTCCAGTAAATTTAAGTGGTAGGGTTGCTACTACTTTTTTGTCGTCTACTAGTTCTAAAAGATCAAGATGGATTAACGCATCAGATACTTTGTCAAACTGAAGATCTTTTAAGATACATCTGTACATTTTACCGTCAACGGTAACTTCAGCAATTTGGAACTCACCAGTGTACACTAAAGGCTTAAATGCCTTCGCAGAAGCGTAAAAATTTACCTCCTGAGCACCCCCGTAAATTACAGCTGGCACGTTTTCCTGAGAGCGAATTTGGCGGGCGGCTTTTTTGCCATGATCGGTCCTCAGGTGTCCTTCGATTGTAATTGATTTCATAATAAAAATTTTGGACGGCGAAGGTAAGGAAAAAACCTTTTAGCCGCGCTCTTTAAGCTGAGAATGTATAAATAGGCTCGTAATACTCTTATTTTCATAGGCATTACGGATAGCGATGGCAAACAAATCGGCCACCGAAATCACCTTAATTTTAGCACTTTCCTGCTTTAAAGGGATGGTATCACATACCACAAGCTCCTCTAAAACGCTGTTCTCGATGTTTGCATAGGCGTTTCCGCTGAGTACAGGGTGGGTAATCATGGCTCTAACGCTTCTGGCACCCTTTTCCTTTAAAAGACCCGCAGCCTTGGCTAAAGTGCCCCCTGTGTCGCAAATATCGTCTACCAGGATAATGTCTTTACCGGTTACATCTCCAATAACCACCATGCTGGCAATTTCGTTGGCACGCTTTCGGTGTTTATCACAAATTACCATTTCGGCATTAAAATAGCTCGCTATTTCACGCACACGGTTGGTACTTCCTACGTCCGGAGCGGCAAATGCTAGGTTTTGTAATTTAAGGTCGTTGATATATGGGATAAAAATGGCTGAACTATCTAGGTGGTCTACCGGTACATCAAAAAAGCCCTGAATTTGAGCCGCGTGTAAATCCATCGTGATAACACGGTTGGCACCCGCCGATTCTAATAAAGTAGCAATTAATTTAGATCCGATGGCTACCCTAGGCTTGTCTTTGCGGTCCTGACGGGCATAGCCGTAATACGGAATGACAGCAATAATTTTATACGCACTTGCTCTTTTTGCTGCATCAATCATGAGCAGCATTTCCATTAAATTATCGGTAGGTGCAAAGGTACTTTGTACTAAAAAAACATAATCGCCTCTAACGCTTTCTAAAAACACGGGCTGGATTTCTCCATCGCTAAAACGCTGGATATTTACTTTGCCTATTGGGGCGCCAAAACGTTGTGCAATTTTTTGTGCAAGCTCCTGAGAACCAGTGCCTGAGAAGATTTTTACAGAAGGATTCATAGTCGTTTAGAATATGCCCACGAAGTTATCAATTAGCTGTTTAAGTTTTAAACAGACTTATGCCTAATTTATTGACATTTGGGATTTGAACTATGCTTGCGCCGTTGGACCTCCAAAATTCATGGGGATTTCTATTTGCTCCAGGTCTTTGATGGTTCCGTTGCCAGCTTCGTAACGCTCAATGTTTTCGGCAAGGGCCTTCATAAAACGCTTGGCGTGCTGTGGAGTAAATATCACCCTCGACTTTACTTTACTTTTTGGTGTGCCTGGCATCACGTTTACAAAGTCAATTACAAACTCTGCATTGCTGTGCGTAATAATAGCAAGGTTGGCATAACTACCTTCTGCTACTTCTTCTGAAATTTCGATGTTTAACTGATTGCCGGGCTGTTGGTCCATGGTAAAAATGTTAGCGTAATGTTGTGGGGTAAAATTGTGTAGCAAAAGTAACCGAAATTTTTAAAAAAAAGCGGCCCCGAGTATTCGGGGCCGCTTTACTATTATTAAGTCAGAAATAAATTATCTCCAACCTTTGTTAGATGTATTTACACCATCAAGTCTTGTTGGACCACCAAAAGTGTAAAACGGTTGTGCTTCAGCTAAAGTTTCTTGTGTTTTAGCTGGAACTGGCCAATGTAAAGGTGTACCTGCTTGTAGTAGGTCACGCTTTCTCATTTCATAAAACTGTAAACCCATACCAGAAATATATAATTCAATATGTCTTTCTGCGTGGATTGCAGCTCTAATAGCAGTTAAATCTGCAGCAACATCTGCTAAGCCACCACGTGTTTTACGTGTACCTGCATTGATAATTGCAGCAGCACCTGCTAAATCACCAGCGTATGCTCTAGCTTCTGCACGATATAAATCGTTTTCTGCTTTCATAAGTTCTGGTAATGGACCTTCACCTAAAGCATAGATATCGTCATATCTTTTGTGACGGTAAATAGACCAGTGGTAGTAACCACGAACTGCTTGTAACCAGTTTGATGGTACATATTCAAAGTCAGAAGCTAAACGCTTATCTGCATTTGCATTGGTAGATCTTAAAGGAGTTGGGAATGTTGCATCATCTTTCCAGTGTGGAGCGATGTTTGGATCCAACTTGTTTACTACATACATATCTGTAACGCCCCAACCTGGGTAGGTAAGGTAGTCACCAGCATCTGCATACCATCTGTTGTAACCATCGTTCACAACATTAAAGTCAGCAGTAACACCCGCATCAGCAGCAGTTTTTACAGCAGCCCAATCTGTAGCAGCAAGCTCAGTTGCGTTACGTGCATTGTTTGCTAAAATACGAGCAATGAAAGAATTAGCCATTGCCTTAAGTGTTGTATTAGATACAGTACCTGCAGTTCCCATCCATGTACTTGGAATAGAGAAAGAAGAACCACATAAAGCAATTGCTTCATTTAAGTAACCTACTGCAGCAGCAGCAACTACTTTGTAAGATTTAGCATCAGATAATTTAGCACCAGGGATGGTTGTTTTTTCATCCACAATAAATGCTTTGTCAAAGTTTAATGCAAGAACACCATAAGAGATACCCATGCAAAAACGTGAATAAGCTTTAACTAAATTATCATCGGCACCATTTACACCAATTTTAACACCACCGTTCATTGCTTTGATAACGTTAGAAGCAGTGTTAATTACAGAATACATTTGATCAAATGTATACTTTGTTGTTCCTTGGTAAGGATAGTTAGGCGCATTGTTCCACTCTCTACGTGGTTCCCAAGACATATCACGCATGGCTTGGTTACCCCAAGAACATGATGCGTTGTCTGAACTTACTGTCATGAACATGTTCATGCCACTATAGCTATGCGTACCGTTGTAGTAAGCGTTAAATAAACCACTGGCTACGTTGTAAACGTCTTCGCCACTAGCGTATACTTTCTTAAAATCAGGTTGGTTGTCATTTTGAACATCAAGCGTTTTTTTACAAGACGCAAAACTCAAAACCCCAATTGAAAGAAATAATAAAAATTTATTTTTCATGTTGTTTGGTTTTCTATTGTTTAGAAATCAAATGATAAAGAGAAAGCTACGTTTCTGTAGTTAGGGTAAGAACCAGTATCGTCAAATGGACTTCTGATTGAACCAACTTCAGGATCGTAACCACTGTACTTTGTAAAAGTTAATAAGTTACGTCCAATGATTCTAGCATTCATTGTTTTAACAACTTTGCTTAAACCTGGAAGTGCACTTCCTTTTACTGTGTAACCAATTGCTAATTCTCTTAATTTAACAAAAGAAGCATCTTCTACCCAATAGCTGTTATTGGTATTTACATCATAAAACGCTTGGTAGTAGTCGTAAGCTTTCTTTTCAGAAGCAGCTTTACCGCCCATATCCATGATACCATTTCTGTTATCACGTGTTAACCACTGAGATTTTCTGTTGTAAACATCTCCACCGCTCTTGATGTCAAATAAGAAATAAAGCGTAAAGTTTTTGTAGGTAATGTTGTTGCTGATACCCATTGTGAAATCAGGTAAACCAGAACCCATTTTAACGAAAGCCAATGCACCATTTGCATCATTTAATTTAACTGGCTTTTCTAATAAAGTACCTGCAGATCCTTTAGGAATTACATATCCTTCATTGTTTACTTCATAATCAGCAATTGTTTTACCAGCTGGTAATTGCTTGCTCATTTGAGCTAAAGATCTAACCCAGTCGTAGCCATAAATAGCACCATAGGTTTCACCTTTTTTGATGAAGAATAATCCATCAGGACCAGATTGGTATGGAGGAACTGGAAGTTCCGTGATCACTGTTTTTGTTTGACCAAAAACAACGTTTGTATTCCAAGAGAAGTTTTTAGACTTCACCCAGTTTGCACCTAAAGTAATTTCTAAAGTTTTAGATTCTACAGTACCAGCATTTTGGAATTGAGAAGTAAAACCATCGTTTACGAAAGGAATAAGTGGTACGTTAAGGAACTGATCTGTTGTAGTAGATTTTGCATAGTTCACTTGTAAGTTAAACTTCTTTAAGAAGTCTACGTCGATACCAAATTCAGTTTCCGCAGTTTGAGAAGGTCTTAGGTTTTTGTTACCTTTTTGACCAGGAGAAGTTACACCATTAGAAATGTTGTAAGTTTCATACTGCCAGTTAAAGCCAGGACGTAAACCTGCAGTTCCATGAGCTGCACGTAATTTAAATTCGTCTACACCAGGAATTTTAATGTCTTCAGATAAACGGTATGCACCTGATACACGGTAGTAGCTAGCCCACTTTGCTTCAGAACCAAATAATGAAGAACCATCATAACGGTACATCGCATCTAATAAGTAGCGGTCTTTGTAATCAAGTGAAATAACACCAAAGTAGTTTCTAGCTCTGATGTTTTGTCTTTGAGAACCTGCATCTCTGATTGTTGTAAAGTTTTCCATAGTAGGTAAATCTCTTACAGCAAATTGAGAAGAGTATACTTCAAAATTTTCGTAGAACTTATCTTCAAATAAATAAGACAACTTACCTTTTACGCTTAAGTCTTTGTATTTCTTAGGTGCTAGGTTTAAAGTTGCTTGTGTATTCTGGTTCATGGTATGATCGAAGTACTTGTAAAGGCTACCCTTTGTGTACGTGATACCATACGCATTACCACCACCATTACCAACTGTCCAAGTATCATACGGGTTGTATGAAGTATAGTGGTAGTTGTTTGATTCGATCGTGTGTGCTACGTCTAAACTAGCCCACTTTGTAAACTTAACGTTTGCAGAGTAGTTACCAATCCATCTTTGAGAAACGTCATCACGCTTATTTTTCCAAGTAGAATAAAACGGATTACGCTCGTTACTCCAATGGTTGTGACGTAAGTAGTATGGTTGACCATCTACTGGGTTAGCTAAGTTTAAATTGTTATCTGGCTCAGCAAGTACAATGTTAAAGAAGATACCACCACCATCACCAGGATACTGGGTTCTGGTATTGATCACAAGGTTAGTAGCAGAAAGCTTTAACCATGGTGCAATTTGGTGATCTAAGTTTAAACGGAAGTTTTGACGTGCATAACCGTTGGTATTTTGAACGATACCAGTTTGCTTGTTGTTTTCAAAAGAAGCAAACATGTTTGTTTTTGAATAACGGCTAGAAACAGCAACATAGTTGGTCATGTTTGTACCAGTACCAAAAAACTCTTTTTGTAAATCTTTAGTTACAGCAAAAGGATTATCAAGGTAGTGGTCTGCAGAGATTCTTCTTGAACCAACAATGTTAGGGTTATAACCACCAGAATAGTTTGCAGGGTAAGTTACACCAGCATACTTAGTGTATACTTTTTGAGTAGACCAATCAGAAGCTAATTCAAAAGCATGGTTTTCTGCAAGGTCAATGTAGTTAGCGATTTGTTGGAAACCAACTTCATTTCTAACAGTAACCTTAGAAGAACCAATATCTAATTTGTTACCTCTTTTAGAAACGATAGCGATTACACCGTTTGCCGCTCTTGAACCATAAAGTGCAGATGCCGCAGCACCTCTTACCACTTCCATGGCTTCAATATCGTCTACGTTGATGTCAGCTAAAGAACCATCAAGGATAACACCATCCACTAAAATAAGTGGAGAAGAACCAATACCTAAGTTGTTGTCACCACGTAACAAGATGTCAACGCCAGCTCCTGGAGAACCAGAAGTCATGCTAACTCTTGCACCAGCAACTTTACCAACTAGTGCACCTGCTGCAGAAACAGCTGGAACAGCACTTAATCTTTCTTCACCTACTCTTGTTACAGATACGGTCATTTTTTTCTTTGAAGTGGCACTCGCAACACCCGTTACAATTACTTCATCAAGCGCACTTGTTGAAGGTTGAAGTGTTACAGTCATTCCTTTAGCAGCAGACACCTTTGCATCGGTATAGCCAACATAAGAAACGGTAAGTGAAGCACCTACAGCTACTCTAATACTAAATTCACCATTACCGCCAGTTAGTGCGCTAATGTTTCCAGATTTAACAGTTGCTCCTGAAAGAGCAGCGCCTGTGTTAGATAGTACTTTACCATCTATAACAGTTTGCTGCGCTAACGCATACTTACTTGATGTAAGCATAAGCACTGCAACCATGAAAAATAAAAATTTTCTCATTTGCATATTATTTGGTTAAAAAATAAGACCCTAAGTTAAGTAATAATTAACTAATTGTTAAAACTTTTTAACATTAGAGTGTATTTTATTCATTTTCAATCAATTATAGCCTAACTAACGATCGTTTTTATCGATTAAACGGCAATATAAAAGGATGAATGGTAAAAAATTAGGCTTTCGTCAAGTAGCATTTTAGGGTACTTTTGCAGCATGTTAGTACTAGACGGAAAAATTGCAGCAGCCGCTGTAAAAGCATCATTGCAAGCGCAAACAGCAGCCCTTGCTGCAAGTGGTAAAAGAGCGCCACATTTAGCAGCTATATTAGTAGGAAATAACGGAGCGAGTGAAACCTATGTAGCTAGTAAGGTTAAAAACTGTGAAGAAACAGGCTTTATATCGTCACTCATTCGTTTAGACGAAAACGTTTCAGAAGACATCTTGTTAACAACCATCCAACAGCTCAATAACGACCATACCGTAGATGGCATATTAGTGCAACTTCCTTTACCCAAACATATCAGTGATCAAAAAGTAATTGAAGCCATTGATCCTAAAAAAGACGTGGATGGATTTCATCCGGTAAACGTTGGAAAATTAGTACAAGGCCTCGAAACCTTTATCCCTGCTACACCTTACGGCATCATGTTATTACTAGAACATTTTAATATTGATACCAAGGGCAAACACGCTGTAGTTGTTGGACGTAGTAATATTGTAGGGCGTCCTATGAGTATATTATTAAGTAGTAACGTTAATAAAGGTAATTGTACCGTTACTATTTGTCATTCACATACACCCAACATAGAATCGTTTTGTAAAGACGCCGACATACTAGTTGCCGCGCTTGGTAAGCCCGGATTTATTACCGCTAACATGGTAAAACCTGGCGCCGTTATTATTGACGTAGGTATTACAAGAGTGGCCGACGATACCACCAAAAGTGGATTTAGAATTAAAGGAGACGTTGCCTACAACGAAGTATCAGAAGTAGCAAGTGCTATTACGCCAGTACCAGGTGGTGTAGGACTTATGACCATTGCTGGGCTTTTAAAAAATACCATGCAAGCATATTTGCAACACGCTTAATAATTACATGAACGAATCAACCATAGCCACAATTACATTACCCGTGATGGAGTATTTTTATACCCTCCAAGGCGAAGGCTATCACCAAGGTAGAGCTGCCTATTTTATTAGATTAGGTGGTTGTGATGTAGGTTGTGTGTGGTGTGATGTAAAAGATAGTTGGGACGCTAGTAAGCACCCTTTACAAACAGTAGATTTTTTAGTGTCGGAAGTACAAAAAACACCGGCCAAACTAGTAGTAATAACGGGTGGCGAACCACTCCTACACAATTTAGATGCATTAACCACGGCGCTTCAAGCAGCAGGGCTTGAAACAAATATAGAAACCTCTGGCTCCTCACCATTATCTGGTAGTTGGAACTGGATTTGTTTATCGCCTAAAAAATTTAAAGCGCCATTAGATCATGTGGTACAAGTAGCACAGGAATTAAAAGTGGTGATCTTTAATAAACATGATTTTGAATGGGCCGAAACCTTTGCGGCCCAGGTGCCTCCTTCTTGTAAATTATACTTGCAACCCGAATGGGAAAAAGCGTCAAGTATGCTCCCTTTAATTACAGCATATATTAAAGAAAACCCAAAATGGGAACTGAGTGCACAACTGCACAAATATATTAACGTACCTTAATTGCATGAAGCAAAAAAGTAGGTTTAGGGGGCTGATATTTTGTGGTGCTTTTGTTTTAATGAGCACTTTTGCGTTTGCGCAAACACCACGTCAATCCAGTAATCCAAAAGCTTTAAAAAAATACAACGAAGCGCTTGTTGCACTCGAAGACAACCGCAGCGCCGAGGGCATTGCACTACTTGGGAGTGCTTTACAAATAGACTCTAATTTTATTGACGCCTATTTGTCACTAGCAGGTGCACTTGGAAATACCAAACAGTATAAAAAAGCGGTTACGGTGTATGATCGCGCGCGTTTAAAAGACAGTACTTATTTTACACCTTATTTACTGCCCTACTCTATAAACCTTGCTGGACTTGGACAATTTGAAGAAGCTCTTGCAGCCATTCATAATTTTCTAACACTCGACGGATTAAGTGGGCGAAGTATAAAAGCCGCGCAGTACCGAAAAAAAACATTTGAATTTGCGCTCAGTACTTCGCAAAAAAATAAAAACGCATCTTATGTTTTTGCTCCAAAAAATTTAGGCGACAGTGTTAACTCTAGTTCTTCCGAATATTATCCTTCTGTAACTGTCACAGATGATGCACTTGTTTTTACAAGACGAACTGGTAATGCCAGAGAAGATTTTTTACTAAGCGCCATTAATAGCAAAGACAGTTTTAATAAAGCAGCGCCGCTTGATGGTGATATTAATTTGGAGCCACGCAAAGGTGCTATTACGGTATCGCAGGATGGTGATTGGCTGTTTTTTGCAGCTGATATTGCAGGTGCAGGCATTGGCGATTTTGATATTTACAAATCGGTGTATACACCATCAGGATGGAGTGAACAGGAAAATTTAGGCGACTCTATTAATACCGATTTTTGGGAAAGTTCACCAGCCATTAGCCCTGATAAACGTGCACTTTATTTTAGTAGCACTAGACCCGGCGGATACGGTGGTGCCGATTTATACGTGAGTTATTTAAAACCAAATGGACGCTGGACCGAAGCGGTAAATATGGGCCCTACCATTAATACCGCTGGTGATGAAATGGCGCCTTTTATTCACGCCGATAACCAAACACTTTATTTTACTTCGGATGGCCTACCCGGTTATGGTGGATCTGATTTATTTGTTTTAAAAAAATTACCAAACGGACAATGGGGCATACCAGAAAATATGGGCTACCCTATAAATACCATCGAAAATGAAGGCAGTTTAGCCGTAGCCGCTGATGGCTACACCGCTTACTACGCAAGCGATAGAGAAGATAGCAGGGGTGGC
>Ga0207940_1000283_pt1 | contig 17162 bp, 16 predicted proteins | sample LakMenEpi06Jul12_FD_150676 | JGI IMG/M metagenome (GOLD analysis project Ga0207940, IMG submission 150676) | Freshwater microbial communities from Lake Mendota, WI - 06JUL2012 deep hole epilimnion (SPAdes) | ecosystem: Environmental > Aquatic > Freshwater > Lake > Epilimnion/Euphotic zone ... | reverse complement strand
ACAAAGCAAACACAAAGGGCTTGTAAAAAATATCACTCCTTATGGTGTGTTTATTGAATTAGAATCAGGCATTGGTGGAATGATTCACATCAGCGATTTAAGCTGGTTGAAGCGTTTCAATCATCCTTCTGAGTATGTAAAAGTGGGAGAGTCAATCGATATCATTATCTTAAACATTGATAAAGAAAACAGAAAACTACAATTAGGACATAAGCAATTAGAAGAAGATCCTTGGAATGCATTAGAGCAAACTTTTGCAATAGGATCTATTCATGATGGTACCATCAGCCGCAAGGATGAAAAAGGTGCGATTGTACAATTGCCACATGGTCTTGAAGGTTTTGCACCGAATCGTCACTTAGCGAAAGAAGATGGCAAACAAGTTCAAGCGGAAGAAACAGCGAAGTTCATGGTGATCGAATTTGATCGCAATGAAAAGCGTATTGTGGTAAGCCATGCAAGAATTTGGGAGCAAGCTATTACTGAAGAGAAAGAAGTAGCTAAGAAAGAAGCGAAAGTGGAAACTGAGAAGACTAAAAAAGCAGTTAAAACTATCCAGGCTAAAGTGGAGAAATCTACTTTAGGTGACCTAGGTGCTTTAGCTGAGATCAAGGCTAAAATGGATGATGATGCAGCTGGTAAAGAAGCTTAATCTAGTCTAAGTAATTGATATAGCCCCGTTTAGCGACGCTAAATGGGGCTTTTTTTATAATAATCTTAACGCCAGAGCCCCCAATTCGGACTATTTTAGTCATAAATTGAGGATTATTAGTTAATTTTGCATCCCTGTATGAATAGAATATTTGTAGCTTTTTGTCTTGTTTTGGCCTTGTCGTCTTGTACTTCAAAATTCCAGAAAATTTTAAAGAATAAGGATAATGATTATAAGGTAAAAATGGCCGAGAGTTATTTTTTACAAAAAAAGTATTCTAACGCACAGCAGCTCTTTGAATCAGTAATGCCTTTTGTGAAAGGAACACCTCGATATGAAGAATTATATTTAAAATTTGCGAACTCCTACTACTTTGATAAGGACTATGAGAATGCAGAAAATTTATTTAAAACTTTTGTAGAGTATTTCCCCAATAGTCCAAAAACAGAAGAAGTGGATTATTTAAGAGCTTATACTTATTTTAAGCGTTCACCAAAAGCAGAATTAGATCAAACCACTACTGTTAGAACCATTCAATTAATGCAACAATTTATTGATGGTCATCCTACTAGTACAAAAGTGAAAGATGCCACTGAAGTAATTGATGCCTCAAGAGCTAAGCTAGAATTGAAAGATTATAAAACAGCTACCTTGTATTCAGACCTTGCATTATACAGAGCAGCGGCTATTTCTTATGGTTTATTATCGGATGGTTATCCAGATTCAAAAAATGCAGACCAGTATAAACTGCTTACTTTAAAGGCTTATTATCAATTTGCTGAAAATAGTTTTGTAGATAAGCAAAAAGAGAGATTTGATAAAGTGTTAGCAGAGTATAATGATTTTGTAGACCGTTATAGCGACAGTCCATTATTGGTTGAAGCAAAAAAAATAAAGAAACAAACAGACAATTATTTAAATTTAATAAAATGAGTAAACTAAGAAGAAATATGGGTGCCAACACCCCTTCTGTTGTAGAAACAAAAAGTTTAAAAGCTTTAAAAGCGAAGACGGGTAATTTGTATGAGTCTATCTCGATTATATCAAAGAGAGCCAATCAAATTAGCATTTCTGTAAGAGAAGAATTGCACAGTAAATTAGAAGAGTTTGCTAGTCATACCGATAGCTTGGAAGAAATACATGAGAACAAAGAGCAAATCGAAATTTCTAAGGCTTATGAGCGCATGCCTAATCCTGCTATTTTAGCCACTGCTGAATTTATCGATGACAAAATATATCACCGTAAAAACGAAGAAAGCGATTTATTCCGCTAGTATTTGCTTCTACAAAATTAAAAACGTCCCGGAACTATTGAGGTATCGGGACGTTTTTGTATTTTAGGGTTAAATAGGTAGGCTATGTGTAAGAAATTATTATTTACCATTATTATGTTTAGCGGCGCTCTGCATTTATTGCATGCGCAAGAATTAGCTGCCTCTATTATTATACAATCTAATAAAGTTGACAATCAAGTAGATCCTAAAATATTCCCTCAGTTACAAATTCAATTAAAAGATTTTATCAATCAACGTAAGTGGTCCAATGACGCCTATTCAAGCGAAGAGAAAATTGATTGTAGCTTTTATATTACGATTGAATCTGTAGTCGCCCCAGGCGTATACGATGCCAAATTAAGTATTGTTTCCAATAGGCCCATTCATAATGCTAGTTATAGTAGTTCTGTATTAAATATGCAGGATGCTAATTTTACTTTTAAATATCAGCTTTCTCAGCCTATTGAATTTAATGAAAATAGAATTAAAGGTGCCGATCCTTTAGAGTCGAACTTAACCGCTACCATTGCCTATTATATATATATTATTTTAGGACTAGATTATGATTCCTTTGCTCCCAAGGCCGGTATGCCTTATTTTAATAAAGCCCTTAATATTATATACAATGCACCAGAGGGTAGTGGTATAAGTGGTTGGAAAAGCTATGATGGGCAAAGAAATAGATTTATTTTAATCGACAACTTAACCAAGTCTGGTAATGATAAAGTGCACGATATTATTTATAGTTATTACAGAGAGGGACTAGATCAATTGACAGAAAAACCAGAACTGGCGAAGAGTAAAATTTTAAATGCTTTAATCAACTTACAAGATATGAATGAGGGGGCTGTGAGTGGAATGCTTATTCCTATATTAATGCAGGCTAAGTTTTCTGAAATTGTGGGTATTTTTAGTAAGTCAGATAAAGCCACCCGAAAACAATTATTGACTACTTTATCTTTCTTAGATATTGCTAATATTAACAAGTATAAAGAAAAGCTAGAATGAAAAAGTTAATTATACTTTCTTTTATTTTAATAGGCTGTCAAACGAAAGTGGCTAAGGATAAGCGCGTTGATATGAAAACAATGCAAACAGTAGTTTGGCAGTTAATGCAGGCCGATGAATATTATACTAGAGTATCTGTTATCGACAGTACCTGGAAAGCAGACAAGAAAAACGTCGAATTTTACCAGCAAATCTTTGATTTAAATAAGGTAGACAGAGTTGAATTTTATAAAACTATCGATTACTTGCAAAGGCACCCTATTGAATTCAAAGAATTAATAGATTCTGTCAATGAGCTTTCGAAAAGAGAAAAAAAATAATATAATAACATAGGCTTTAAACTAGAATTCAGTAAAGAATTTTACTTTTGTATCCTTACAATTAAAACAAAAAAATACAATAAACATGAGCAATTTAATGGGTAAACCAGCACCGGCCTTTACACTTTTTGATACAGAGAAAAAAGCGGTAAACTTAGCAGATTATAAAGGAAAAAATGTAGTAGTCTTATTTTTCCCTTTAGCTTTCACAGGCGTTTGTACTACAGAATTATGTAGTATTAGAGATAATATTGGAACATACAACGCAGCCAACGCAGTGGTTTTAGGTATTTCTGTAGACTCTTTATTTACTTTAGGTAAATTCAAAGAAGAACAAAAATTAAACTTCTCTTTATTAAGCGATTTTAATAAAACAGCTATTGCTGATTATGGTGTGAAGTACGATGTATTCCCTGCTTTTGAAATGCAAGGTGTTAGCAAGCGTGCTGCATTTGTAGTAGACAAAGAAGGTGTTATTCAATATGAAGAAATTTGTGCAACCCCAGGTGACTTACCTAATTTCGAAGCCATTCAAACGACTTTGAATAAATTGAACTGAAAACTGTCATCATGTTAGGGCTTAAAGAAATATAAGCCCTCACAATTTTGACCTCTTATGATTTTTAAAAAGGGTCCCAATATATTGGGACCCTTTTTGGTTCGTGTTAATTTTTATAGAATATAAATCTATTTACAATCGTATTAATTTCTATCGATCGCAAACTTCTACAATTAAAAACTTTAAGTAGTGCGTATTTTCCATACCCCAAATTATAGGATGGTCACTAGACTGCGACTGATAGGTCACCTGACGAATTCTTTTCTTGGCATCCCAGGCAGCCATTTGTATCGTTTCTAAAAATAATTCAGGGCTTACCAGGTTGGTGCAACTTGATGTTACCAAAAAGCCACCATTACGCAGCATTTGCATGCCCCTTAAATTAATTTCTTTATAACCAGTAACAGCCTTGTCTATATTATTTCTACTTTTTGTAAATGCAGGAGGGTCTAACATCACCACATCATATTTCCTACCTTCCTTGCCCCATTTTTTTAATACATCAAATGCATTCATGGCTTCAAATTTAACTATATGATCTAGTTTATTCAAAGCTGCATTTTTATTAGCCTGTGCAACTGCGCCTTCTGAAATATCAATACCTAATACCGATTTCGCTCCATAATGGGCAGCATGTATTTCAAAAGTACCTGTATAGGTAAAGGCCCCTAATACATCGGCCCCTTTTACAATATCTTTTATGGCTCTTCTATTATCTTGTTGGTCTAAAAAATAACCTGTTTTCTGTCCTGTTTCAATATTTACATAAAACTGTAAATCATTTTCCTTAATAATTATTTCAGTAGGGAAGGGTGCTGTTAAAAAATCTTTTACTTGCGTGAGCCCTTCTAATTCTCTAACGGGTACATCGTTTCTTTCAAAAATGCCTTTAGGTGAAAATATTTTTTGAAGTGCCTCCACAATGGCTGGTTTCCAAATATCAATACCTAGGGATAAAGTTTGCAAAACAAAATAGTCATTGAATTTATCAATAATTAATGCGGGTAATCCATCGGCTTCACCAAATACCAAACGACAGTTTTCGGTATAGCCCAATTGTTGTCTATAAGCCCAAGCGGTTTTAATTTTCTCATAGAAAAATGGAGCATCAATTTCCTCTCTTTTTCGGGTAAGCAATCTTATAATAATCTGAGAATTGGGGTTGATATAGCCCCTGCCTGCTAATTGGCCATCAAAGAAGTAAACTTCTACAATATCTCCAGGTTCAATGGGCCCTGCAATACGGTCTACCTCGTTATTGTAAATCCAGGGGTGGCCCAGTGCAATTCTGGGGTTAATTTTCTTGTTTAAATACACCTTTGTCATGGCACAAATATAGCGCCCAAATGAGTGACAACTTGTGCCTATTTTAGGCCTATTTCTGTCAATTTTGCCCTAATTCTTGATTTGGCAATATTTTTGGGAGATATTTGTAACAATATGAAAACTATGGAAGACAAAGAAATGGACACCAAGGATCAAGCCATTGATGCTCAAAATGAAGCCGAAAACAGCACAGAAACTGCTCCTGAACTTGAAGAAACGCCCCTAAGCGAACTAGACCAATTAAAGGCCGATTTAGCCGATCAGAAGGATAAATACCTACGTTTAATGGCAGAATTTGAAAACTTTAGAAGAAGAACTGCCAAGGAAAGATTAGACCTTATCCAAACTGCCGGAAAGGATGTCATTGTATCTATGTTAGAAGTGATGGACGATTGTGATAGAGCAGAAAAGCAGTTGAATAGTGCCGATGATATTTCGGTTCAAAAAGAAGGTATTCAATTAGTGTTTAATAAAGTGAGATCCACTTTACAATCGAAAGGGGTAACTGCTATGGAAAGTTTACACAAAGATTTTAATGTTGAACTACATGAAGCCATTACAGAAATTCCTGTCACCGATAACAAACAAAAAGGAAAAGTAGTGGATGAAATTACGAAAGGTTATTTTTTAAATGATAAAATTATCCGCTTTGCAAAAGTAGTGGTAGGAAAATAAAATTCGACTATGTCAAAAAGAGATTATTACGAGGTATTAGGTGTCACGAAATCTGCATCAACGGATGAAATTAAAAAAGCATACCGCAAAGTGGCGATGCAATTTCACCCAGATAGAAATCCGGGCGATAAAGCTGCAGAAGAAAAATTTAAAGAAGCGGCTTCTGCTTATGAAGTGTTGAGTGATGGCGATAAGAAAGCGAAGTATGATCGATTTGGACATTCAGCATTTAGTCCAGGTGCTGGCGGCGGCGGCGGATTCAGCGGTGGTGGAATGGACATGAATGATATCTTTAGTCAATTTGGTGATGTATTTGGAGAAGATATGTTTGGAGGATTTTTTGGTGGAGGAGGAAGTCGTTCAAGATCCTCAAGATCTAGAGGACAAAGAGGAAGTAACTTAAGAATTAAACTTAAGATGAACTTTGAAGAAATTGCGAATGGTGCGAATAAGCAAGTAAAAGTAAAAAAACATGTTTTATGTACTACTTGCGGAGGCAATGGTGCAAAAGATAAAAATAGTGTGCAAACCTGTGGTACTTGTAATGGATCGGGTCAGGTTAAAAGAGTCACCAATACTTTTTTAGGACAAATGCAAACAGTGAACACTTGTCCTACTTGTAATGGAGAAGGGAATACAGTGACTGCTAAATGTGCACCTTGTAAAGGAGAGGGCCGTGTCTATGGAGAAGAAACAATATCTATAGATATTCCAGGGGGTGTGCAAGATGGTATGCAATTAAGTATGTCTGGAAAAGGCAATGCGGGTGAAAGAGGGGGAAGCGCAGGCGATTTAATTATCATGATTGAAGAAGAAGCGCATGAGAGTTTACATAGAGATGGATTAAATGTTTCATTTGATTTATATATTACCATACCTGATGCGGTATTTGGAACAAGTATAGAAGTGCCTACCATTGATGGTAGAGCCAAAATTAAAATTCCACCAGGTACACAAAGTGGAAAGGTATTTAGGTTAAAAGGAAAGGGGTTCCCAGAAGTACAAGGATATGCGAAGGGGGATCAACTCATTAATGTGAATGTATGGACACCGCAACATGTGAGTGCAGAAGAAAAAGCCATTTTAGAGAAGATGCAGCAAAGCCCTAACTTCCAACCGAAGCCAACGAAGTAATTTTATTTTAATTGGTAGATATCCTTAGAGTTTCTGCCCAAGCCATCGTAATCAAGGCCATAGCCTACCACAAATTTGTTGGGTATCTCAAAGCAAGTATAGTCTACTTGTACAGGAAATTGCAAGGCTTCTTTTTTATTTAATAATACAGCAATTTTTACAGAAGCAGGCCCACTCGAAAGTAGTTGGGGTAAATAGTGGTGTAAGGTTTTGCCTGTATCAATAATATCTTCTAGAATAATAATATCTCTGCCGCTTACATTGGCTTCAAGACCAATGGCAGTAATGACATTACCTGATGAAGTCATGCCTTTATAAGAAGCTAATTTAATAAAGCAAACTTCGGCTTCAATAGTTATTTGTTTAAATAAATCGGCGGTAAATAAAAAGGAGCCATTCAATATCGATAAGAAAATGGGTTTTTTACCTGCATAGTCTTTATTTAATTGAACAGCTAAAGCAGTAATTTTTTCTTGAATTTCTTTTTCAACTAAATAGGGCACAAATTCTTTATCTAATACTTTAATGCTATTCATAATTAATTATTTTTTTTGCGCTTTAAAAAATTAGGGACACTTATATTTTTTATAAAATCAAGAGGCTTCTTTTTAAGGGAATCTTTAATCTCAGTTTTTTTTGTAGTTGTATCGGTAAGCAGTTTACTTTTTTTGATCATTTCTTTCTTTACTGGCTTTTCTATGGGAGCTATCACCGGCATAGTTGTTATTTTAGGTGCTTCATTGGTTTTAAATAAAATAAGGGTAGTGCCCGCTACGAGTGTCTTGTCTGTAATACCTGCATTATAGGCTTGCAAGTAATTTAATTGTATGCCTTCGTTTTGACTTATATCATATAAACTTTCACCTGCTGCTACTAAATGCACTTTTTTACTTACTTCTTTTCTTTTAGGTACTAAGTACAAAATTTGATCCTTAGGCACTAGGTCTGTTTCTTCTAAATCGTTGTAGCCATATAGTTTGTATAAGGCAATATTATAAGTAGTAGCTAATTCTAAAAAAGAACTACCAGCGCTTGCGTAAATAGCTAATAATTGATTGGCTTTGAATTTTCCTTTAGGGTATTCAAATTTGATAGCAGTATTGGGCTTCTCACTCACTACAGTACTGGTATCTTTTTTAGGAAGGGTGGAATCAATACGAATGGCACTGTCTTTGGCAAGCTCAGTAGGCAGGGCTCCAATGCCATTGATGGCAGTAGGCGCTGTAATTTGTATATTATCGGAACTTGTTATTCCTTTTATATTTGAAAGCTGAATCGTATCAATATATTTTGAGTTAATGCTGTCCTTTGCATTAGTTATATCAGTAATTGTAGAAGTAATAGCAGTAGTATCTTTTTTTATAATGGTATCTACTAAATTTATTTTTAAGGGAATCAGGGTATCTTCTACTTTTTTAACAGAATCCATTTTCACGGAATCAACTACTATAATGGGCTCGATTGTTTTACGAGCTTCTATCTTTTTACTCGTATCTATTTTTTGAGTAGGGGTATCTTCATCTTCAAAAAAACCAAGTTCAGGAAAATTATATTGAGAAAGTTCAAAATCGTTAATGACTTTAAGTAGTTTTTTAGGATAATCTGCAGCAGTGGCATAACCTGCTTTTTTAAGTCCGTAAGCCCAAGCAGAATCATCCACTGGATCCAATTCAAATAATGGAGCGTAATTAGGCCTGGTTTTTAGAAAATTAGAATGGTCAATATAAGAGGCATTCGAATTCGGGTAAGCCCTGAAACATTCTTGTTTGGCGTCGTCGTCCTGGTAAGTTGTTTCTCCTTTCCAATCGCTTTTGCATTTAATGCCAAAATGATTTTTAAAATTTAAAGCCAAATTGCTTTCGCCGCTATTAGATTCAATAATACCTTGCGCTAAAGTAATAGAGGCAGGAATGCCAGTGCGTTTCATTTCGCTGATGGCAATATCTTTATACTGGTCAATATATATTAAAGTAGCGGTTTTCTGTGCTAGGGTAGTTAGGGGGAGGGTCAAAAAGAAGAGTAAAGCAAGTTTGCTTATTTTCATGCTATTATTTTTTTCTGATTAAAGTTAAGCCATCTCTTATTGTTAACATCACTTGTTCGGTTTTTTGATCTAAAAGGACATACTCATTAAAGGCTTGAATGGCCTTAGCGCTTTTGCCTTTGATAGACTCCTCCAATACATCACCATGGAAAAGTACATTGTCTACAATAATTATTCCTTTATCGTTTAATAGGGGTAGTACCAAATTATAGTATTCGATATAACTAGTTTTGTCTGCGTCAATAAATACCAAGTCCCATTTTTTTTGAAGTGTAGGTATAATTTCTTTGGCATCACCAACATGCATATGCAATTGTTTCGATCTAGGATTTATATCAAAAGCAGCTTTTGCTTTTTGGGCGTCTTCGGCCCTTAATTCAATGGTATGTAATGCTCCATAGCTCGATAATCCCTCAGCTAAACATAAAGCACTAAAACCAGTAAAGCTTCCAATTTCTAAAATATGGGTGGGAGCAAATATTTTGCTTATAAAACTTAAGAAGCCTCCTTGGGTCCAACTACTTTGTAAATGGCCATGTTCATGGGTCGCCAAAGTATCCTCGTATAAGCTCTTTAAATAGCTAGGAGTGGCATTGGAATATGCTTGGGTATAGTCGTTCGCCAATGGGTTAATAAAATCCATGGAGCAAAGGTCTAATTTTTTTCTGTATTTGGCCTTGAAATTACCCAAAGACCTATAAAGGTGAGTAGACCATTGATAATGAGTAGTTCTTGCCCAATTCTAAAGTTGCCAAATAGAAAGGGTTGCGCATAATCCAATAATAAACATAAAATAGGAGCTAGGAAACAAGGAATAAACGACCATTTGTCTACCAGCTTTCTTTTAGTAAGTATGCCAAAAGCAAATAAACCTAAAAGGGGTCCATAGGTATAGGAAGCAACTTTTAAAAGTAAATCAATAATACTTTTATTATCAATCCATTTAAATACCAGTACCATTATGAAAAATAAAAAGGCAAAATATAAATGTACTCTTTGTCTAATTTTTTTCTTTTTAGCTTCATCCCAGTCTGTTTTTCTTTGCATGCCTAATAAGTCAATACAAAAACTAGAAGTTAAGGCTGTTATAGCGCCGTCGGCTGAAGGAAATAGAGCAGATATCAATGCTAATATAAAAATAATAGAGATATAAGGCGGCATATGGTAGAGCGCAATACTCGGAAATAAGTCATCACCTGTAGCGGTGATATTATTTTGTGCAGCGTATAAATTTAATAAGCCCCCTAAAAATAAAAATAAACTAATAACTAGTAACATAGTGAACCCAATAGTGACCATATTTTTTTGAGCATCTTTTAAAGTCTTTACCGAAATATTCTTTTGCATCATCTCTTGGTCTAATCCTGTCATGGTAAGGGTAATAAAGGCTCCTCCAATAATTTGTTTTAAGAAAAAAGATTTGCTATTGACATCGGTATTAAAAACAGTTGCAATACCTTTTAATTGCATAGCTTGTAAACCTTCTGCAACCGATAAATGTAAATTGCTTAAAATATAAATACTACAAATAATTAAGCCCATTAACATACCTGATGTTTGTAAAGTATCGGTCCAAACAATGGTTTTTACACCTCCTTCATATGTGTATAGTAAAATCATAATTAAAATAACAAGTGTAGTGGCCCAAAAAGGCACACCCAAACTATCTAAAATAAATACTTGTAAAATTTTCACTACTAAATAAAGCCGGGCGGTGGCGCCTAGGGTTCTTGATAAAACAAAAAAGGAGGCCCCGGTTTTGTAGGCATTAAAACCCAATCTTTGTTCCAGGTAATGATAAATGGAAGTAAGATTCAGTTTATAATAAATGGGTAATAATACATAGGCGATGGTAAAGTATCCAATAAGATAGCCAATGGTAATTTGTAAATAATGAAAGGCGTCTTTACTCACAGCACCTGGTACACTTACAAAAGTAACACCGCTTAAAGAAGTACCAATCATACCAAAGGCCACTAGCATCCAATTGCTATTTTTATTACCTATAAAAAAAGACATATTGTTACTATTCTTTCCAGCAATCTTTGCTACCCCTAATAAGATTCCAAAGTAGATAATGATAAATAGGAAAAGTAAAGAAGCACTCATAGTCTTGATTTGAGTTGGCAAAGTAATAAGAATCTTTGAAATAATTAACTAATTTGCATCTATATTCAAGTTAAAAATTGTTTTTATGAAAATCAAGGCCCTCACTGTTTTCTGCGGTTCAAAATCAGGGGCGAATCTAAGTTTTTTCACAGAAGCCAGCGCTTTAGGTCATCTATTAGCCCAAGAAAATATAATCTTGGTCTATGGAGGAGGGAATAAAGGTTTAATGGGCGCAGTAGCGAATGCTTGTCTTGACCAAGGAGGTAAAGTAATTGGGGTCATGCCCAAAATATTATTAGAATGGGAGGCGCAGCATACTGGACTTACCGAATTGATTATTACTGAAAACATGCATGAGCGAAAAAAAATACTCTATGAAAAAGGGGAGGCTGGCTTGGTACTTCCTGGAGGTATGGGTACATTAGATGAGCTATTTGAAATGCTCACTTGGAATAATTTAAAAATACATAATAAGAAAATTTTTATTCTAAATATTGATGGATACTATGATGCCCTTATTTATCTTTTAGATAATATGGATACAAACGGGTTTATGTATGATAATTGGAAAGATAGAATAATTGTTTGCCCTTCTGTTGAAGCGCTTAAGCCGCTACTGTCTTAACTTAAGTCTCTTATATCTTAGTTAGCTATTTTTATTAATCTGCTTTTTTCTTTTTCCTAAATATAGGAAAGCCCGCGCCTGCTCTAATGATGGGTTGCGCTCTTGCTTGACCAATTTTATAAGGAGATTGATCGGCATTTAATAAGTCTATCATGACTGAAAAATAAGACATACCATCTGCATTATGTTTGCCGTAGCCGATGCCGCCTAGTATACTTGTGGCACCAAAATTAGTATTAGCCCTTACGCCATTACTATAATTATTGGCAGAAGTCCAAGTTCTATTGTATTCTGGTTGTATTTGAATAAAGAATTGTTCAATAGGCCATACCCTCGTAAATACGCCTGCCCCTAATTGAAAGTTTTTAATTTTTTCATTGGAGCCGAATGACATATTAAAGGAAGAGTAATAAATATTAGCGATAATACCTGCATCGATATATTTATTATAGCTTTTGAGTAATTCAGGATTAAGACCTAATTGAAAGGAATTATTTCCTCCACCTAGTAATAAACCCCCACCAAACAATATGGGCTTTTCTTCTTCCAATATTTTTTGGGTTTGGATAATATTTTGAGCTTGGGCTAAATTACTTGTAAAAGCAAGACTTAGTATAATTAGGGAAATGAATATTATAAACGATTTTTTCATAAGTAATAACTTGATAAGAAATATAATTAATATAAAATTAAATGGGAAAATACTCATTCCACCATTTAGTATAGCGCTCTTATTTTTTTGAATCAAAAATTTTACCTGCATTTAAAATATTATTAGGATCAAATACCTTTTTAATGCCCTTCATTAATTCCATACTTATAGGGTCAAACATCACTGGCATAAAAGACTTTTGAATTAGACCAATACCATGTTCACCACTAATAGTACCTCCAAGTGATTTTACCAATTCGAATACTTTAATAAGTATACCTTGTATCTCTTCATTTTCATAGCTCTTTTTATACTTAGGGTGGTTAATTCTAATATGCAAATTTCCATCTCCTGCATGTCCATAAGAAACTACTTTAAATCCATTGTCAAGGGCTAAAGCTCTAACACCTTTTATTAAACGGGGTAGTTCAGCTCTAGGCACCACCGTATCTTCTTCAATGGTATAACCTGCTGCCACGGAGGCTTCGTTGGCTTTTCTACGTATTTTCCAAAGCTCATTTTTTTGTTGTGTATCATCAGCAAAATACAATTCACCTACTTCGTAATTCGCTAATACTTCTGCAATGGCTTCCATATCCTTCATCAACACCTCCATATCATTGCCATCTACTTCAATAATTAAATGAGCGGCTAAGTCTTCGGTAATTGGAATGGCTGTACTTTCACATAATTTACTAGCTAATTTAATAGATTCAATTTCCATTAGCTCCATGGCACTAGGGGTAATGCCTGCTCTAAATATGGCACTCACTGCTTCACTCGCTTTTTCTACACTATTAAAAGGAGCAAGCATTAATAAATCAAATTTCGGATGTGGAATTAATCTTAAAACAATTTTAGTTACAATACCTAATGTACCTTCGCTGCCTACTATTAACTGCGTTAAGTTATATCCTGTTGCATTTTTTAAAACATTCGAACCTGTCCAAATAATTTCACCAGTAGGTAAAACTATTTCTAAGTTTAAAACATAGTCTTTTACTACACCATATTTTACTGCCTTAGGCCCTCCAGAATTTTCAGAAATATTACCCCCAATAAAACAAGATCCTTTACTAGCAGGGTCGGGAGGGTAAAACAAACCTTTTTCTTTTACTGCATTTTGTAAAACTTCAGTAATCACACCTGGCTCGGTGGTGACTTGTAAATTTCTTTCATCAATTTCTAAAATGGTATTAAAACGCTCCATAGAAATAACTAAACCCCCTAAATGCGGAAGGGCGCCACCTGTAAGTCCAGTACCTGCACCTCTGGGCGTTACGGGAATTAAATGTTGATTAGAGAGAATTAATAATTTTGAAATTTCTTCAGCGGTTCTTGGCTTTACAACAACCTGTGGTGCGTAATGTAATTTTTCTGTTTCATCACTGCCGTATTTGGCAAAACTTTCCTCATCTGTAAAAAAGTAAGCAGCCCCTACAATAGACTTCATTTCTTCTAATAGGGAAGGGGTAATATTATTCATGCCAGTAAAGTGATTTAAAATCTGCTATTTAAAAAAGGCCATACAACATGCCATCTACCTTGCTTATGATTTCGCCTAAATCTTCTTCCGATTCACCGAATTTATTTTTGTCGCAGTCAATAATTAATATGGGGCCTTCTTTATAGCCATCTACCCATTTATTATAGTACTCGTTTAATTTTTTTAAATAATCCAAACGAATATTTTCTTCATACTCTCTTCCTCTTTTTTGAATTTGAGAAACCAAGGTAGGTACAGAGGCTTTCAAATAAATTAATAAGTCTGGAGGTTGTACCATTGTTTTAATAGTACTAAAAAATTTAAAATAGTTATCGAAGTCTCTTTTGCTCATAAGTCCCATCTCATGCAAGTTGGGTGCAAAAATATTAGCATCTTCATAAATGGTTCTATCTTGAATCACTGTTTCGGTTCCTCTTTGAATTTCTAAAATTTGGTTCAAGCGGCCATGTAAAAAATAAATTTGAAGGTTAAAACTCCAACGCGTCATATCGTCATAAAAATCCATCAAGTAGGGGTTGTGGTCTACATCCTCAAATTGTGGTATCCAACGATAATGCTTACTTAACATTTCAGTTAAGGTAGTTTTACCTGCCCCAATGTTTCCTGCGATTGCGACGTGTTTTGGTTTTTTAGCTTTTGCCATGGTGTGAAAATATAAAATAGTTTAGTACTATTTATCTATGTTAATAATTAATTCGTCTTGTTTAATAATCCATCCCAACGGCCTTTCTTACAATGGACAAAGTTTCCGAGGCGCTTGCCCTGGCTTTATCTGCACCCTGTCTAATGATCTTTATAAGTAAGTCTTTGTTGTTTTGTAAATCAAGCGCCTGATAACGAATAGGTTGAATAAAACTAACCATATCCTCCGCCAATTGCTTTTTCATATCTCCGTATCTTATGATACAATTCCCTTCACTGCTATTATTAAAATCATCTTCAAATTTTTGCACTGTATCCTTTTCACTTACCAATTTCATTAAAGTAAATAAATTCTCAATATAATCGGGCTTCACTGAATTCGGTGTAAGGGGCCCTTGATCGGTTTTGGCTTTTTTAATTTTATTACGAATAGCCTCATCTTCATCTGCTAAAAACAAAGTGGTGTTCTGATTTTCGCTCTTACTCATTTTACCATTGCCATCAAGGCCTAATATTTTTACCAGCTCGCTGTCATAATTAAAAGCATAAGGTAAAGGAAAGGTTTCACCGTACCTGTAATTAAAACGCTCCGCAAAATTACGGGCCATTTCTAAATTTTGTTCTTGGTCCTTGCCTACGGGCACTTTCACCGCGCGGTGAATTAAAATATCGGCTGCTTGAAGTACAGGATAGGTAAGAAGTCCTGCATTTACATTCTCTGGTTGCATGCGCACTTTGTCTTTGAAAGAAGTGGTCTTTTCTAATTCTCCTTTATACGCCAACATATTTAAATACAAATACAATTCTGCAATTTCTGGCACATCGCTTTGAACATACAAAGACACTTTCTCTGGGTCTAGTCCACATGCAATATTTTCAGCTACCACTCTGAGTACACTTTCTTTTAAAGTTTGGGTATCGGGATGGGTGGTTAAGCTATGCCAGTTGGCTACAAAAAAATAACAGTTGTATTCGTCTTGCATACGCACATAATTACGCATGGCACCAAAATAATTGCCTAGGTGCAAGAAGCCTGTAGGCCTAATTCCGCTTAATACAATTTCCTTTTTCATAGAACTGCGAAGATAATGAATCAGGAACCCATTTTTTGCCATCTTTTTGGGATATTTGTACAGAATTTAAAAATATTCAGTTTGTCAACAGTTTCTCTTTTATCTAGCCCCATTGAATACCTAAAAGGGGTGGGCCCTTTAAGGGCTGATATGCTTAAAAAAGAGCTGAGTTTATTCACTTTTAACGACCTACTGCATCATTTTCCGCATCGCCATATTGACAAAACCAAGGTAGGAACGATTGCCTCCATCACCCCCGATATGGATTTTATTCAAATAAAAGGGGTCTTACAAGGCATTGATATTATTGGGGTAAAAAGGTCGAAGCGTTTGGTGACCCAATTAAAAGACGAGACGGGTACTATTGAACTGGCCTGGTTTCAAGGAATTACTTGGGTGCAGAAAAATATTGTGGAGGGCCAGGCTTACTTAGTATTTGGAAGGGTTAGTTTTTTTAATGGCAAGGCACAAATGGTGCATCCAGAAATTGAACCTTGTCTGCCAACTACTATGGCGCAGAAATCTTTACTAGAACCTGTGTATTCCAGTACCGAAAAATTAAAGGCGCGTGGGCTGAATGCCAAACAAATTGGAAAACTCACACAAACTTTATTTCAACAAATAAGTGATAGAGATGTTCCTGAAAATTTACCCAGTCATTTATTAGAAAACAGAATGGGCAGATGGGAGGCCTATAGACAAATACATTTCCCTACAACACAAGCGCATTATAAAGAAGCCGTAGACCGATTAATTTTTGAAGAATTATTTATGGCGCAAGTAAGGTTGAATTTAATAAAAATTGATAGACATAAAAATAGCAAGGGCCAGTTGTTTGAAAAAGTAGGTAACTATTTTAACACTTTTTATAATAAACATTTGCCTTTTGAATTAACGGGTGCACAGAAAAGAGTGATTAAGGAAATTAGACAAGATGTAGGCAAAGGGTATCAAATGAACAGACTCTTGCAAGGAGATGTAGGTAGTGGAAAAACCATGATTGCTTTACTTGCTATGTTAATTGCCGCTGACAATGGTTTTCAAAGTTGTTTAATGGCACCTACCGAAATTTTAGCCAGCCAACATTATGAAAGTTTATCAGAATTATTAAAAGATATGCCCATTGAAATTGCATTATTAAAGGGGAGTACAAAAATTGGAGAGCGTAGAAGAATTTTAAAAGGCTTGTTAGAAGATGATATACATTTTGTAGTAGGCACCCACGCCATTATTGAAGATGTAGTACAGTTTAAAAATTTAGGTTTAGCAGTGATAGATGAGCAACACCGATTTGGCGTAGCACAAAGAGCAAGGCTTTGGAAAAAATCAAGCATACCTCCGCATGTATTAGTCATGACAGCCACACCTATTCCAAGAACATTGGCCATGACTGCCTTTGGTGACTTAGATTATAGTGTGATGGATGAACTACCGCCAGGCAGACAACCTATTAAAACAGTACACCGTTATGAAACTTCTAGAGCCAGTGTAATGGATTTTGTCAAAACGGAAATTATAAAAGGAAGACAGGCTTATTATGTATATCCCTTAATTGAAGAAAG
>Ga0207940_1000265_pt1 | contig 18020 bp, 17 predicted proteins | sample LakMenEpi06Jul12_FD_150676 | JGI IMG/M metagenome (GOLD analysis project Ga0207940, IMG submission 150676) | Freshwater microbial communities from Lake Mendota, WI - 06JUL2012 deep hole epilimnion (SPAdes) | ecosystem: Environmental > Aquatic > Freshwater > Lake > Epilimnion/Euphotic zone ... | reverse complement strand
ACCATTTGAAACACCCATAGGAGGTAACAAGTTAACGTTGGTATAATAGATTTCATTTAAGTTTTTGCTAAAGATACCTTCTAAAGTACCAGACCAGCCATTACCAAATTTCTTATCAAGTGCAATTGACGTTCTAAATAATTTAGGTGTGCTAAATTCAGCAGCAACTAAGTTAAGAGGACCTTTTGTTACACCTGCTCCAACTTGTGCAGGAGTCCATTGGTTGTTAGGATCAGGTCTGAAACGAATCGTATTTAATTGTGTAGCGTTAGCTGAGTAACCACCCACAAAAATACCATTGTTGTTGTATAAGCCACCAGGCCATACTAGAGGTATACGACCAGTGAAAATACCTACACCACCACGTACGATTAAATTTTCTTCAGGTATTTTGTACGTAAAGCCAAATCTTGGAGAAAAAGAGATAGGTACTTTAGGTGTTAAACCAGATTTCGCACCTTGTAAATCGTAATATTGAGAAAACTTAGGTATCGCAACGTTATTGGTATAATCGTCTGCCCAAGGGATGCTTAAAAACTTATAGTAGTCTGCACGGATACCATAGCTTAAAGTTAAATTGTCAGTAGGTCTGATCTCATCATTTAAGAATAAAGAACCTTTTGCAATTTTAAATTTAGCAGCAGCATCAGTGTTATCTCCTTTACCATTGTCAACCATAGAAAAACCATATTGGTAGTTTTGTGGCCTAGCATTGGTTAAAAAGTCGTTTAAGTTAGCATAGGTATAATTACCAAATGTGTTTTGAATGAATGTATTAAATACATCATTGTATTCATAATCAACACCAAACTTAAGTGCGTGCTTACCAAGTGTTACTTTAAACTCGTCATAAAAAGACCAGTTCTTTTGCGTTAATAAGTTTGCAGTTGAACTGTTATCTGGTCCAAAAACAATGGCGCCAGAACCGTCGTTGATACGAACTCTTGGAAATGCTTGACCTAATGGACCTCTGTCATCATTTACATCTGTATAGGTAACTAACATTTTATTGCTCGCATTCTTACCTACTAGACTTTTTAATTCTGCAGAAGTAGAATTTGTTGTTGTAGGGAATTGGAAACCATTGTTGTAGAAGTTGATGGTTCCAGAACTTGAAGTAGAGGTGTTTAAACGCTCACCTTTTGTATATCTGTTTGACAATGATAACTTGTGTCTATCATTGATATTCCAGTCTAATCTAGCAGTGATACGATCTGCATTTACTTCTTCAGTGTTGTCTAAAAATCCACCAGCTTCGTAGTTATAGGTAGACTTTAAGGTAGCCGCTAAACTATTTAAGACGTTGATGTCTTTAGTGTTACCATTGTATTGGCTAAAGTCAAACGGTTGAGGACGAAGATCTCTTTGTAAATCAACGTTGATGAAGTAGAATAATTTATTTTTTGTAATAGCTCCACCAAGTCTAAAACCGTAGGTTTTTTTGCTGAAGTTATTAAGTCTTACTGCGTTTTCTTATAATCCAGTTGGTGTTTTACCAGCTAAATCTTGGTTTTGTAGGAAGTAGTAAACTGAAGCAGAAGTTTTGTTGGTACCTGATCTTGTAATCGCATTGATACCACCACCAGTAAAGTTACCTAATGATGCATCAAATGGAGAGATAACAACTTGGAACTGATCAATTGCATCGATAGATAATGGAGCGATAGCAGCTTGACCACCATTGGTACCTGAAGCAGATAAACCAAATACGTCATTGTTGATAGCACCATCCACATAGAATGCGTTGTAACGGTTGTTTTGGCCTGCAATAGATACAGCACCTTCAGAACCGTTAATTAATTTAGCTTGAGGTACAGCACGTAGGTAATCATAAATGTTACGACCTACTGTAGGTAAGTTCGCCATCTTATCACGACCAATTGTAGTTTCAGCACCACCTTTACCAGAAGTTTCAGTAGTCTTACGTAAAGAACTAACTGTTACGTTTCCGAGGTTATTTACTTTAGAGGCAAGTGCGAAATCAACTTTTAAAACATCACCTAAGCTAAGGTAGAGGTCAGTCTTTTTTTCGTTTGCATAATTTAAGAAAGAAACTTCAACAAGGTATGGACCACCTGGGTTCATATTGCTGATGTCAAAACGGCCACCTGCACGGCTCTGTACACGGTAGGTTGTACCGGTAGGTTCGTGGGTTGCTGTTACGGTTGCGCCAACTAATACCTCACCGGTATTTGTTTTAACAGAACCACTCAGGCTACTGGTGGTGTTCTGTGCTAGTGCAAATGCTGGTAGGATTAATACCGCAAGTACAAATTGCAAGAGTTTTTTACTAAGCATAAGTTTGATTTTTCAGCTGCAAAGAAAACGAATATTCCGCTACTAATTTCAACAGAGTATTAACAAATTGGCACTTTTTAGGTAAAAAACGCCTTTTTAAGCAAAAAACCCCCTTTTTGAGGGGGTTTAGACGTTCAGATAGGTTATTTAGGGGGTTGCAAAGGCTATCTTTTGCCATAGGCTTCCTCTTCTTTTTCGTGTTCTTTGTCGTAGGCCTTGATGATGGCTTTAACAAGTTTGTGTCTAACTACGTCCTCTTCGGAGAGAGCAATATGAGAAATCCCTTCAATATTTTGTAAAATTCGGCTGGCTTTTTCAAGTCCGCTTCGCATATTTCGGGGTAGGTCAATTTGGGTAGGGTCACCTGTAATTATTGCTTTTGCATTGGCACCAATTCGCGTTAAAAACATTTTTAACTGCAAATCATTTGTGTTTTGCGCTTCATCTAAAATGATAAATGCATTGTCAAGTGTTCTTCCGCGCATGTAGGCAAGTGGCGCAATTTCGATGGTACGCGTTGTCATATAATACCCTAACTTTTCGGCAGGAATCATATCATCAAGTGCATCATACAAAGGGCGTAAATACGGATCAATTTTTTCTTTTAGATCACCCGGTAAAAAACCTAAATTTTCGCCAGCTTCTACAGCAGGTCTCGTTAAAATTATTTTTTTAACCACTTTGTTTTTTAGTGCACGCACAGCAAGTGCAACGGCGGTATATGTTTTACCGGTTCCAGCAGGTCCAATAGCAAAAACGATATCGTTTTTATCTGCGGCCGCCACCATCTTTTTTTGATTCGGTGTTCTTGCTCTAACCGTTTTTCCATTAGGCCCAAACACTAAAATATCGTTTGGATTTTTATCTATAAAATGGTCGGTAACTTCCTGGTCATCACCACCTAATATTTGCTCGAAATAAGCTTCACTTAAATGTCCGTTTCGTTCTAAATATTGCAGTACTAAATTTACTTTTTCTACTGCAGTCTCTATCTGTTCTGGCGCTCCACTTAATTTGAGTTGGGTGCCACGCGATAAAATTTTTAGTAGTGGAAATTTCTTTTTTAGTACGTCTAATTTTCCGTTATTAACGCCAAAAAATTCGATGGGATTTACGGAGTCGAGGTTGATGATTGTTTCTGTCAACTTGCTTGGTTTTAAGTGAGGTAGTTATCCAAATTTAACTTATTGGATACCACTTCTCCAAGCCTTATTTATGAACAAATTGTGAATATTTTTTTATCCCGCCATTTACAGCGCTTTCAGAGCTGCAATGGTTTGTGTAGGGTTTTCCGACTTAAATACGGTATTTCCTGCAACAAGCACATCTGCACCTGCAGCTAAAATTTCTGGGGCGTTTAAAAGCGTAACACCACCATCAATTTGAATCAGGGTATTTGTATTTTTTTGTGTGATGAGTGCTTTTAATTCAATAATTTTTTGAATGGTTTGTGGGATAAATTGTTGACCACCAAATCCTGGGTTTACACTCATCAAACAAACCACATCAATATCCTGTATAACATCAACCAGCGATTGAATAGGGGTGTGTGGATTGAGTGCCACACCAGCTTTCATGCCAAGTTGTTTTGCTTGTTGTAAATTTCTATGAAGATGCGGACATGCTTCTATGTGAACGGTGTAAACATCAGCGCCTGCTTTTTTAAAAGCTTCGGCATATTTTTCTGGCTCCAAAATCATAACATGTACATCGCAAACTTTTGATGTTGCCTTTCTGATTTGCTCAATTATGGGCAAGCCAAAACTAATGTTAGGAACAAATCTACCATCCATAACATCGAGGTGAAACCAATCAGCTTCACTATTATTAAGCATATCACAATCTTGTTGAAGGGCTAAAAAATTGGCACTTAAGAGTGATGGAGCAATGATAGGCATAGACTGGTTTTGTGCAAATTTCTGCTTTTTTAGGCAACCTTGCTATTTTTTTGCGGCTTTTATTCTTGAAATCGCTTCGGATGCTTCGAGTAAGCTATTGTCTAGGTTAAATGCAAGCTGATAAGCGTTCAATGCCTTTTGTAGGTTCCCTAATTTTTCGAGGCATTTAGCGGTCCAATAATGACCTCTAGCATCTGTGGGTTTAACAGCAGTAGCGGTTTCAAAAAATTCTTTTGCGGTAGTAAATTTTTGTTGATCAAAATAAATCCAACCAACTTCTAAATAAGCGTCGATGTAGAAATAATTATTTTGAAGACAGCTGTTAAAATTGTCGATTGCATTTTTTGTATTGCCCGTGTTTCCAAAATAGAGACCCATGATGTAATAACTATGTGCTGTGTAAGACCTGTCTGGTTTTTGTGCAATAACACTATTGCATAGTTCAAGTGCTAATTTGTTTTTTTGAGCAGCATATAAATTCGCAAGGGTTAGTATTACATCAGGGTTTGAATAGATGTTTGCCGCGCTTGAAAAACTACGAATGGCAAGTGCCGTATCACTAATATTTATGGCGAGTTCTCCTTTTCTAAACCATGCGCCATAATTGCCTGGATCTCTTTTAATAAGTGAGTCGATTTGTGAGATGGCATCTTTTGTTAAGTTGAGGCTATCCATGGTATCTATAAGTTGTACGCGAAGCGCTGCGCTGTCAGGAAACCGATCTATTTCTTTGAGCAAGTCAATTACATAGCTTGGATATGGACTATTAGCCTTTGATTGAATAGGGTGGTCCTGGTTGTTGCAGGCATACAAAGCGGTGAGGCAGGCGAATAGTAGGATGGTGCGCATTTCCAAAAATACCCACATTTTCAATTATCATGACATTGTTCTGACAATAAAAGCTGTAAACATGCCTACTTTTGCAACTTCTTAACTCAATACCATGAAATTAAAACACTCCATTTATTTGTTGCTTTTTGTAGTGTTAGCTACACCTGTATTTGCGCAGTATGCGACCCAAGACTCGGTGCATTTTGCTGGCGAAAAATATTTTAAAAATGTTAGGCAATTAACTTTTGGTGGCGATAATGCAGAAGCCTATTGGAGTTATGATGGAAAGTCTATTGTGTTTCAAAAAACAAATCCAAAAGAAGGTGTTTTTTGTGATCAAATATTTGTTGGCAAAGTTCCTGTAACGGATGCGCAAAAATTTACACCAACAATGATTGGTACTGGAAAGGGAAGATCTACCTGTGCTTATTTTTTACCAGATGGTAAACATATCATTTATGCTTCTACACATTTAGGTGCAGATAGTTGTCCGCCAGTTCCGGACAGGGCAAAATATGGTAATAAATATATTTGGCCGCTCTACAATAGTTACGACATTTTTATGGCAGATATGACTGGTAAAATTGTTAAACAAATGACCAGTGCTAAAGGATATGACGCCGAAGCAACTTTATCTGCAGATGGCAAAAAAATGATTTATTGTTCCGATAAAAGCGGTGATTTAGAACTCTATGTAATGGATTTAAAATCAGGGAAAGAAATTCGTGTAACCAATGAATTAGGGTATGATGGTGGTGCATGGTTTAGCCCCGACGGAACCAAAATCGTTTGGCGCGCTAGTAGACCTAAAACACCAGAAGCCATAAAAGAATACAAAGAATTGTTAGCAGAAGGAATGGTAGCACCAACCAATATGGAAGTGTTTGTTGCAAACGCAGATGGTTCAAATGCCAAACAAATTACTGCTTTAGGTCAAGCCAATTGGGCACCTAATTTTACACCCGATGGTAAGCACATTATTTTTTGTAGCAACCACGAATATAAAAGAGGGTTTCCATTTAATATGTACCTCATAGACTTAGAAGGAAAGGGACTTGAAAAAATTAGTAGAGACAAAGGCTTTGATGCTTTCCCTATGTTTAGCCCCGATGGTAAAAAAATTATTTTTGCTTCTAACCGAAACAATGGTGGCACTAGGGATACCAACTTGTTTGTTGCAGACTGGGTAGAATAAATCCAAATCCACTATATTAGCATTATAAAAATCAATTATTATGGCAACTGGGCTTTTACATTTACATAATTTACTACGTTGGATAATCCTTGTTTTATTACTGGTATCTATTGTAAAAGCCTACACGGGTTGGCAGTCAAAAAAAGAGTTTGACGCAGCAGATAAAAAAACTTGGCTCTTTACGATGATAGCTGGTCATATCACTTTGCTATTAGGACTCTATCAAGTACTTGCAGGTCGTATTGGTATTTTTACAACAGAGCTTGCTGCTGGTACTTCTGTAATGAAAGATAAATTTTTACGTTTTTATTGGGTGGAGCATCCAGTAACCATGATTGCTGCCATTGTTTTTTTAACACTTGCTCATGGCGTTGCTAAAAAGAATTTGGACAGTACCACCAAGTACAAAAAAGCATTTTACTTTTTTGTGGTTGCGCTGGTATTAATTTTAGCGGGTGTGCCTTGGCCGTTTAGAGGCATTGAAATTGCGCGTCCATTGTTTCCGGGCATGTAATTTTTCAATATTCTTTTAAGCCCTTGTTCCTAGTTCAATAATTTGACAGTTTTTAATGTCGGTCCCATCAATATCTATTTTGATGAGGGTTTTAACTTTGTGCCATCCTTGCTTACCAGCAGCCCCCGGATTGATATGCAAACAAGCCATTGTAGGGTCATAGATTACTTTTAAAATATGGCTATGACCGCTAATAAATAACTGTGGTTTGTAGGCGGCAATGATTGGCTTTGTTACTTTATTATAATTAGGTGGGTAGCCGCCAATATGAAATAGCATCACCCTAATGCCCTCTATTTCAAATTGAAGGCACTCGGGAAATTCGGATCTAATATCCTGTCCGTCAATGTTGCCATAAACACCACGTAGCGGCTTTATAGCCCGGAGTGCCTTTGCTACCTCATAGCTTCCAAAATCCCCAGCATGCCAGATTTCGTCGCAATCGGCAAAATGATGCGCTACTTTGGGGTCCAAATAGCTGTGGGTATCTGAAATAAGGCCTATCCGTTTCATGTATATATATTATCCGCGCGCAAACTACTCAATATTGGCATGTTTGAACCTAATTTTTATTCTTGTTGAGGCTTTAGTATATTCGTAACAATATCGTAATAGAAAAATTAAATCATGAAAAAATTAGTACTCGCTTTATTGGTGCTTGCGTCATTTGCTGCAAATGCACAGGAAGCCCAAAATTTTACCGTTAACGGTACACTTCAAAATATTGCGTTACCAGTTAATAAGGTATGCTATTCTTATAGAGCCGATGGTGTAACTGTAAGAGATAGTGTTGCCCCTAAAGATGGAAAATATAGTTTCTCTGGTAAAATAGCGGAACCTTTAATGGTGACCATTTTTGTACGCTATAAAAATGACGCAGAAGGAAAGCCTATTAAAATGTTTCAACCTCGAGACTATGCATCTGTATTTGTAGCACCTGGTGCTATTCAAGTAAGCTCGGTAGACTCTTTTAGTAATGTAAAAGTAAAGGGGTCTAGTGCCCATGAAGCCTACCTTGCTTTAACCGAAAAAACAAAGCCGGTAAATGATAAAATGCAAGCGGCTAATAAGGACTACAGCGCAGCATATCAGGCTAAAGATGCTGCAAAAATGAAAACCCTCGATGCCACATTTGATGCACTCGATGCCGAAATGAAAGAAGTATACAAAGGTTATTTAGCAACCAACAATAATTCTCCGATTGCGATGTATGCGCTAGGTCAGATGGCTGGTTGGGATATCAATCCAGAAGTAGTAGAGCCTATTTACAAAGCTTTGTCTGAGCCTGCCCGCGCCACCCCAAGTGGAAAAGCTTTTGCGGAAAAAATAGTAACTGCTAAAAAAACAGCGGTAGGTGCCATGGCTATGGATTTTACCCAAAACGATACATTAGATGTGCCCGTTTCGCTCTCTAGCTTTAAAGGTAAATATGTACTCATTGATTTTTGGGCGAGCTGGTGCGGTCCTTGCCGTCAAGAAAACCCAAATGTGGTAAAAGCATTTCAAACATACAATGCTAAAGGGTTTACCGTGTTAGGTGTTAGTTTAGACCAGCCGGGTGCAAAAGACAAGTGGATGAAGGCTATCCATGATGATAATTTAACTTGGACACAGGTTTCAGATTTAAAGTATTGGGACAATCAAGTTGCCAAACAATATGGTATTCAAGCAATTCCGCAAAACTTCCTTGTTGACCCTGCTGGCAAGATCATTGCCAAGAATATTAGGGGGGAGGAACTGTCTAGCAAGCTAGCGACCATTTTCAAATAGCTAAAATAAACGTTGAAAATCAAGGACTTACGTAATTTTTCACAAATTCTGTAAATTTTTCCCCGTTTTCTTCGTATTTCGGTTGCATTCTAATATCTTTGCAGCCCCAAAAATTGTATGTCTAAACAACCGTTGATCAAACAAGATGGAGTTATTCTAGAAGCACTGAGCAATGCTATGTTCAGGGTTAAGCTAGAAAATGGCCACGAAATATTGGCTACCATCTCAGGAAAAATGAGGATGCACTACATCAGAATTTTACCTGGCGATAAGGTCGGCGTGGAAATGAGTCCATACGATTTAAGTAGGGGTCGGATTATTTTTAGGTACAAATAACCGGTTAGGATAAACCGAATAACAACCAGACTAAAACTAAAGAGATGAAAGTTAGAGCTTCAATCAAAAAGCGTAGTGCAGATTGCAAGATTGTTAAGCGCAAGGGTAAACTTTTTGTAATCAACAAAAAGAATCCTCGCTTTAAGCAACGTCAAGGATAAAACCAGTGGTGGTGCGCATTTGCACCCAATTGTTTTTTCAATCAGTAACTACAAACAGTAAAATAAAATTTAAAAAAAGCATATGGCTCGTATTGCCGGTATTGACTTACCAAAAAACAAAAGAGGCGAAATTGGTCTGACCTATATTTTTGGTATTGGTCGTTCAACTGCACAGTATATCTTAACCAAAGCAGGTATTGACTTTAATAAAAAAGTAAATACTTGGAATGATGAAGAACAAACTGCTATTCGTAACATCATCAACAGTGAGTTTAAAGTAGAAGGTGCTTTACGTAGTGAAGTTTCTATGAGTATTAAGCGTTTATTAGATATCGCTTGTTACCGTGGTCTTCGTCACAGAAAAGGTTTGCCTGTTCGTGGTCAACGTACCAAAACAAACAGCCGTACCAGAAAAGGTAAGCGTAAGACAGTTGCTGGTAAGAAAAAGGCACCTAAAAAATAATTAATTTGGTAAGAGCGGTTATTCAACCGCTTTTGCCATTTTTAATATACAAACCCAAAAGCTGTCGGATCGCTGCTTAATTGCTTAGCAAAAAAAGTAGCAGGAGAAGTTTCTGGTGCCCAGGTAAATCCCGGGTTTATTTTTTAAAGACTACCTCAAAACACAAAAATGGCTAAACCACAAAAAGCGCAGAACAGTGCAAAAGCTGCTGCCAAAAAAAGAGTTGTAAAAGTAGACGCTGCTGGTGAAGTACGCATCTCTGCAACATTCAACAACATCATCATTTCTTTTACCAACAAAACCGGTCAAGTAATTAGCTGGAGCAGTGCTGGTAAAATGGGCTTCAGAGGTTCAAAAAAGAACACACCATATGCCGCTCAAATGGCTGCTGCTGATGCTGCGAAAGTAGCTTCTGACGCAGGTTTAAAGCGTGTAGATGTATTTGTTAAAGGACCAGGATCTGGCCGTGAAGGTGCTATCCGTTCTATCGCACAATCAGGTATCGAAGTAACATCTATCAAAGACGTAACGCCAATGCCACACAACGGTTGTCGTCCTCCAAAACAAAGAAGAGTTTAATTATTTTATTATACAGGGTGTATCATTCATTTTAGATTTTTAACAATGATACATCGTCATTAAAAAATCACAAAAAAAGGTCCGCAGCCTAAAAAAATTGCGTTAAAAAAATGGCACGTTATACAGGTCCAAAAACAAAAATCTCCAGAATCTTTGGAGAGCCAATCTTAGGAAATGGCAAATGGTTGGGTAAAAACAGCAACCCTCCAGGTCAACACGGCGCAGCACGTAAGCGTAAAAGCTTAGGTGAGTATGCACTTCAATTACGTGAAAAGCAAAAAGCAAAATATACTTATGGTGTATTAGAGCGTCAATTCCGTAAAACATTTGAAGAAGCAGCACGCTTAAAAGGTGTAACTGGTGAAAACTTGATCAAATTATTAGAAGCTCGTTTAGATAACACAGTTTTCCGTATGGGTTTAACAGCTAGTCGTCCAGAAGCACGTCAGTTGGTGAACCACAAGCACGTAACTGTAAACGGCGAAATCATGAACGTTCCTTCTTACACATGTAAGCCAGGTGATGTTATTGGTTACCGTCCTAAGAGTGCGCACAATTCTGCATTAACTAGCAAGAGCCGTGGTAAAAACCCTAAGTTCGGTTGGTTAGATTGGAACGAAAATGAAAAGAAAGGAACTTTCATCACTTTCCCTGAAAGAGAGAATGTACCTGAAAACATTAAGGAGCAACTAATCGTAGAATTGTACTCTAAATAATACGTACTAAAATCCAATTTCCGGTTTCAATATTGACCCGGACAAACTAATAAAAAACAAGTTTTAATATGGCCATATTAAGCTTTCAAAAACCAGACAAAATTGTTCTACAAAAAGCAACAGAGTTTGACGGACAATTTGAATTCCGTCCTTTAGAACCAGGCTTTGGTTTAACAATCGGTAATGCCTTACGCAGAGTATTACTTAGCTCACTGGAAGGATATGCAATTGTAGGAATCAAAATCGAAGGTGTAGACCACGAGTTTGCTACAATTAAAGGTATTACAGAAGATGTAACTGAAATCATATTAAACTTGAAGCAAGTACGTTTCAAGAAAAATGTGGATCATGAAGTTGCAACAGAAAAAATAAATTTATCTATCAAAGGTCGTACCGAATTTAACGCAGGTATGATTGGTGAATTATCTCAACATTTTCAGGTAATGAATCCTGAGTTGAGCATTTGCACCATGGATACAACTTCTAAAATGGATATCGAATTAACGATTTCAAAAGGTCGTGGTTATATCCCTGCAGAAGAAAATAAAATTAAAGATGCTCCTTTCGGATACATCGCTATCGATTCTATTCACACGCCAATCAAAAACGTTAAATACGCTATTGAAAACTACCGTGTAGAACAAAGAACTGACTACGAAAAATTAATTTTAGACGTAGCTACCGATGGTACCATTCATCCAGAAGATGCTGTAAAGCAAGCTTCTCGTATCCTTATCCAACACCTTATGATCATTACTGATGAAAACATCACTTTTGATAATAAAGAAGATAAGAAAGAAGATGTAGTAGACGAGCATGTATTACAATTACGTAAAGTGCTTAAAACACCACTTGAAGATTTAGATCTTTCTGTACGTGCATTTAACTGTTTAAAAGCAGCTAAAATCAATAGCTTAAGCGAGCTTGTTCAATACGAGCAAGAAGACCTTATGAAATTCAGAAACTTTGGCCAAAAGTCATTGTCTGAAATTGAGCAAGTGTTAACAGAAAGAGGCCTAAGCTTTGGTATGGATTTAGGTAAATTAGGTTTAGACAACCTAGATAATTAATATAAGGGCTTAGCCCATTATTCACGCCTTACAATTCCTGACACGGTGTAAGGATTAAAAACAAATGTCATGCGTCACGGAGACAAAATCAACAACCTAGGCCGTAAAAAAGCACATAGGGAAGCATTGTTAGCCAACTTGGCTAGCCAGTTAATTACGCACAAGCGTATTGTTACAACTTTAGCAAAAGCTAAAGCTTTAAGAACATACGTAGAGCCGTTAATTACAAAAACTAAAAAGAGCGACAACAAAGAAACAATCATGCACCAGCATAGAGTTGTTTTTGGTTACTTACAAGACAAAGCAGCTGTAAAAGAACTTTTTACAGTAGTTGGTCCTAAAGTAGCAGGTCGTCCGGGTGGTTATACACGTATCCTTAAATTGGGCATTCGTCCGGGGGATAATGCAGAAAAAGCAATGATTGAATTAGTAGATTTCAATGAAATCTATGGTAATTCAGTGAACGCAGCTGCTGAACCAGCTAAGAAAACACGTCGTAGCCGTGCAACCAGCAAAAAAGCTGAAGTTGCCGAAGCAGAAGTGGTAGCTGAAACGCCTGCAGTAGAAGCAGCAGTAGAGCCAACCGCAGATTCTTCAACTGATAAAGCAGCTGAATAATTTGAAACGGTAATATGATATAAAAGGCAAGGCTTTAGTCTTGCCTTTTTTTATGTGTAAAAAAAAATAAGGAGATACAAGAGAATTGAACTTTTTTTGTACCATCAAATAAATCGAAAAATAGCATTCCAATGACGCTTCAAGCCAAAAAGCCCGCAATTTTAATTCTCGCAGACGGTCACGTATTTCATGGTTATGCTTTTGGTAAAATAGGCACAACTACCGGAGAAATTTGCTTTAATACCGGTATGACAGGCTACCAAGAGGTATTTACAGACCCAAGTTACACAGGTCAGGTTCTAATCATGAACAATGTACACATTGGTAACTATGGCGTAAAAGATACAGACGTAGAAAGCAGTACTGTAAAAATTAGAGGCCTTATTGCACGAAATTTGGAAGAGCAGTTTAGCAGACTTTTAGCCAACGGCGATTTAAATACCTATTTGGTTAACAATAATTTAGTGGCCATTGATAATTTAGATACCCGTGCACTTGTGGCGCATATCAGAGAAAAGGGTGCCATGAACTGTATTATTTCTTCTGATGATTTAGATATTGAATCCTTGAAAAAGAAATTAGCAGCCGTGCCAAGCATGGATGGATTGGAATTGGCTAGCACTGTAAGTACTCAATCTGAATATGAATTGGGTGATCCGGGTGCGGCTATCAAAGTAGCTGTTTTAGATTTTGGTGTTAAACAACATATTTTGCAATGCCTGGTGGATAGAGGCGCGCATGTTAGAGTGCACCCTGCAAAAACACCATTAAGCCGTTTAAAAGAATTCAATCCTTCTGGATATTTTATTTCTAATGGTCCTGGTGATCCTGCTTCTATGGATTACGCAATTGCCACAGTTAAAGAAGTTTTAGAGGAACAAAAACCAGTATTTGGTATATGTTTAGGACATCAGTTACTCGCGCTTGCAAATGATATTCCAACATTTAAAATGCACCACGGTCATAGAGGACTTAACCATCCTGTAAAAAATATTATTACGGGTCAGTGTGAAATTACTACGCAAAACCATGGTTTTGGTGTAGATCCTGAAGCCGTAAAAAATCATCCGAATGTAGAAGTTACGCACGTGAACTTAAACGACAATTCTATCGAAGGCATTCGCTTAAAAAACAAGCCTGCATTTAGTGTACAATATCACCCCGAAAGCACACCAGGCCCGCATGACAGCCGTTATTTGTTTGATAACTTTATTGATTTAATTAAAGCAAAGGCCTAGTTATGAAAATAGCAATCATCAACGGACCCAATTTAAATTTGTTGGGTAAAAGAGAGCCAGAAGTATATGGCACTGCAAGTTTTGATGATTGTTATAACGCACTTGTAAAGCAGTATCCAAACATTGAGTTCGAATATTTTCAATCCAATATCGAAGGTGAACTCATCAACGAATTACAGCGTGTTGGTTTTACGGCTACTGGTATTATTTTTAATCCAGGTGGTTATACCCACACATCTGTTGCGATAGGAGACACCGTGGCAGCCATTACAACGCCGGTTATAGAAGTACATATTAGTAATGTACATGCAAGAGAAGATTTCAGAAAAATTTCACACGTATCAGCAAAGGCCACCGGTTCCATTGTTGGACTTGGGTTACAAGGTTATCAATTAGCAGTAGAGTGGTTTGTTAAAAAAGGCGCTTAATTGTCTTAACTATGTTAAAGACGTATTCTCAAAAAGTATATCTACTTATTTTTTTTGCTGCAATTGCTAAAATTATAGCAGCGCCATTTTTGGAACTCGGCAATGACGAAGTTTATTACTGGACCTATGCGCTGCAACTAGATTTTAATCATTTTGATCATCCGCCACTTGTAGGTTTTTTAATTCGTGCATCTACTTTAAATATGCACTGGGTATCTGAACTTAGTATGCGATTAGGAGCTATTATTAGCGCTAGTATTGGCTGTTATTTAGTTTTTAAAACAACTACGCATCTATCCAACGAAAGAGCAGGATTTTATGCTGCACTGCTTTATCAGGCTGGTATATATACCGGGTTTATTGCTGGTTTTTTTATTTTACCGGATAGTGCGCAACTCATTTTTTGGACGGCCTCCTTATATGTAATGTCGCTACTCTTATTTGCAAATCCAAAAAAACAAATTGGCTATTGGATATTACTAGGCTTACTTGTTGGACTCGCTACACTTTCTAAAGTGCATGGATTATTTTTATGGGCAGGCGTTGGTGCTTTTTTATTGTTTACAAATTATAAGCGCTTATTTAGTGGGGGCTTTATATTGGCTGTATTTGTTACACTACTTTGCATGGTTCCCATTGTTTACTGGAATATTAGTTACGATTTTATAACGTACCGTTTTCATTCGGAACGTGTAACACATACAGGTATTAATATTGCTAGTTTTATAACTGAAATAGGAGGTGAGTTTTTGTACCAGAATCCACTGGTTTATATTTTGATGATCGTTTCTATAATGACGTATAAAAACATTTCATTTCAACATAAAAATATTGGCCGTTGGTTATTATGGATGAGCCTTCCACTCATTTTTATTTTTTGGATGGTAGCGCTATTTAATCCTACGCTTCCTCACTGGTCAGGCCCTGCATTTATTCCATTAATGATACTTGCTGGTATTTATATCGATCAAAAAAAACAAAACTGGCCAGTCTATTTTGTTAGAACTGCTGCGGCATTGGTGTTTACGATTTTACTAGTACTGGTTGTTATCGTACAAAAATATCCAGGCAATTTTGGTAGTCAACAAAAAAATAATTTAGGCGAATATTGTCCTACACTTGATTTAAGTGGGTGGAAAGATTTTAGTACCTCTTTTAAAACCATCGCAGCTCAGGATCAATCCAACCATGTGATGGGTAAAGCGCCTTCTATTATTATAGGCAAATGGTTCCCGGCGGGTCATCTAGAATTTTATACGGCGCGTACAACTGGGCTGCCACTTATTGGTGTAGGTTCACTACAAGACATTCATAAGTTTGCATGGTTAAACAACGAGCGTCCTGAATTAGCGCTAGGCGCCGATGCATATTGTATTGTGCCTTCTAATGTGCCATTTGATATTACTAATACTTACGGTACTTATTTTAAAACTATCGATGCGCCACAAATAATCAATCAAGTAAGAGGTGGTGTTGTGGTGCGGTATTTTTTAGTTTACCGCCTGCATAATTGTATCAAATTGCAAACAAGTGCATTATCGCAAAGGCCTTAGAATAGCTTTTCAAAATCTCTTCTGTAAGAAATACTGGCACCAAAACGGTTGCGTCTACCAAAGCTAGATCCACTAATGTCTAAGCTGTTTTTATTAAATAAGATAGCCCTTAATTTACGGTCCTGGGTAAGAATGAATTCAATATTTAAATCGGGAAGCCATTGCAAGTTGCCATTTTTAACACTCGACGAATTACTCAAGTTAAAATCTAAGTCACCACCAAAAGTCACTACAATTTTATCTTCAAAAAAGCTTTTACCTACTTTGAAATTCACACGGGATCTGTTGATGCCTGTATTTGATGCTGTGGTATTGATGCCGGAAGCAGCTCCTAAAAGATCGGCATTGCTATATAAAGAGGTTCCCACATCAAATCTTAAACTCTTGTCACCAGTAAGCTTATAAAGCATGTTAGAGAACATTTTATTGATCTCTTTGGTTAATATTTGAGAAAGTGTATTTACGCCAATGGTAGCAAACATGGTGTTGGCATTACCATTGCCTCCATTTCCAATAGTAGGAGGAGCAAAGGAATTAAACACAATTAAAAATGAAACCTGCTTTAGAATTTCATTGTCATCTTGCTCTAGCCTCGTTAAATATTGTACTAGTTCATTGTCTGTTTTGATAGGACTCCCTTGTGGAAAATCTAGTTTAAAGCTGATTGTAGGCTTTGTTAATTTATCCCTAAGCTGTGCAACCACATATACAGGGCCGCGGTATCCTTTAACAGCACCACTCATGTTTAAGTTACCTACTAAATCATATAAGGCTACTTGCTCTGCAGTATACTGAGCATCAATTTTAATATTTGCTTTGTTTGGGTCGCCTGTCCATTCGATATAATTTCCTTTATTGGGTATTAGTACAAAAGGCTTTTTAATGAGCGACTGAAAGCTAAAATCATAATTTCCTTTATCAATATTGTAGCGACCTCTAATGGTAAGCGGCTCTGTAGTGCCAGATCTAATTTTTAGTCTTCCACTACCATTTGCTTTAATGATATCACCAGATACATCATCTAAAATAACATCAATGGCTGCTTTGTTGTTTGCAGTTAGATCTAGGTCTACGAGTAAATTAAAATCGGAGGTTTTATTTTCTGATTGAATTTCGGTACCGTACTTTTTGTAGGTAATAAAATCTGCTGAAGCCGATTCTTTAGATACAGCGTTAGGCAAAACAATATGAGAGCTATCTGTAGATTCTGCTACTAGTGTAATTTTTGAATTGGTAGAAGGTCCTTTAAAGCTAAAACTGGCCTTACCTATTGCATTACCATAAAATAGTGAGTTGTCTTTTGCCTTGGTATCTAAAAGGAGTAAATTATTGGTATTAACATCAAAATCAAAAGCCATGTTCTGAAACTGCTTTTCATACAGTTTGCCGGAACCGGTTGCTTTGTTGTTGTATTTGTCTTTTATGGTAAATTTTCCAAAGTCAATGCCGTCTTCTAAAAATTGAATACGTAAGCTGTCTATTTTGTAATCAACCTGTGTGTAATCAACTTTTAAGTTTGCATTTTTCACAAGTACATTGCCTAAAAGTGAGGGGCTTGATGGATTGCCTTGTATACTTAACTGTCCAGTAGCCCTTCCATCTACATCAGAAAAAATACCTGTTAAGAACTGTTCTACAAAATTGATGCGGGTATCGTTTAATTGAATATTGGTGTAGAGTGGTTGCTGTGCGCTATCCGAGAGGTTATAAAAGCCGTTGGCACGTATTTTATAATCTTTATTATCCGATACTACTAAAAATGGAAGGTTGCCAGTTTTTGCATCGTAACCTGCAGTAATATTTACAAGTCCTACCGAGTCATTGTCTACACGTAGCTGACTGGTATTAATTCTTGCATCTGCTTTTAAATCAGAAAAAATATTTTTTAATGTAATATTTCCATTGGCAATGCCTTCAAAACGCGGTTGTTGGACCATCAAATTTGTAATGTCGCCAATGACAAGGTTATTGAGCTTTATGTTTAGTTGATTGGTGTTTCCTCCGTCCTCTTCTTCGGTTTGAATGAGTATTTCTTGCGTGCCTTGCACAAATTTTACATTACTAGCTTGTACAAAGTTTTTTCGAAGTACTAGTTCGCCCTCTTTTTCGAGGGTCCATTTTTTATTGTTCAGGGTAAAATTAGATGGCTTCCACTGTATGCGAAGGCCGTCTTGTAAAGTGTATACCTCTGCTTCTAAATTGGCGTCATTTAAATTGCTCGATGCACTGGTTTTTACTTGAACAATTGATTTATCATTTTTTGAATTTATGGAAATGATAGAGTTTGGAAAATGGATGCTATCTCCAATTCCGAAATTATCAATATTGCTTATTAAGGATAGGTTGTTTATG
>Ga0207940_1000258_pt1 | contig 18472 bp, 10 predicted proteins | sample LakMenEpi06Jul12_FD_150676 | JGI IMG/M metagenome (GOLD analysis project Ga0207940, IMG submission 150676) | Freshwater microbial communities from Lake Mendota, WI - 06JUL2012 deep hole epilimnion (SPAdes) | ecosystem: Environmental > Aquatic > Freshwater > Lake > Epilimnion/Euphotic zone ... | reverse complement strand
AACCAATGCTGCAAGATCCGTACTTTCTTTTTTAAGGCTGCCCTTTCTTGCGTATCCGAGCATTGAACTGACGATTACTGCTGCCCTTTGTCCGCCCTTCAAAATCTTTTCTAATGCCTGCTTTCGGTTTTCTTCGTTATCAGTCCGCTGAGCCATTTTTGTGTAGTTGATTATGGTGGTTAGCACATTGTTAAATTCATGCGCAACGCTGCTGGCTATTGCACCTACACTACTTAGTTTTTGTGCTTCAAACAGTTGATGCTTAAGCGCATTTGTTTCTGAAACACTATCGATAATTTCTTCACTAAGCATCCTTGCAATCTCCTTCAATTGGTAAACAGGTAAATCAATTGTTTACCAGTCAACAATGAAATTATCGGACTGTTGAACTATCTTCTTGAACGGAAGTTGCTTGCATGAAACGGTTTACGGCAACACCAACGCAAAGCTGGCGTGATTGGAGGGGGATGGTTGGCGTGGCAAAAACAACCTTTTTCACAGGTTGGCGAACTTTAGAAAAATAGGGGGCTGCTTTTTTGCGTATGATTCCTTTTTTTTGCCCTCAAAGTTTACATAGTTTCTCTGTTGTGTTTTGTTGTTTAATTCCCTTGGTGTTTAAACGGAGTTCATTCACTTGTTGGATTTATATTTGAAATGCTTATAATCTCTGAAGTGCGTCCTCGTAGCTCAATTGGATAGAGCGTTGGCCTCCGAAGCCGAAGGTTACAAGTTCGACTCTTGTCGGGGACATCTGATTACTATGCAATTCCTTTTTAAATGGGTATCTTTCGCTACATATTATGAACTTAAAACACACTCTACTTTTCTTGGCTTAGACCATATTTTGTAGGAAATGCCAAGTTGTTTCATTTAGCCGTTAAAAAACATTTCAATTGGACGGTACAAAAGGTTACAATTGGACGCTATGGATAAACCTGTTTTTCATCCCCGTTTCGCACGCCCCCTCTTAAACGAGGCGTTGCAAGATACGCCCGCAGTGCTGATTCACGGCCCCCGCCAATGCGGCAAAACTACGCTAGCCCGTTCTGTGGGGGATGCGGCTGGCTATTCCTATATCAGCTTTGACGATGATGTGTTGCGTGCATCGATTGAAGCCGACCCAGTGGGCTTTGTTGCCGATTTGCCGGATAAGGTGGTGTTGGATGAGGTGCAGCGGGTTCCTAAATTGTTTACTGCGCTGAAAGTTGCGATAGATCGTGACCGACGACCGGGACGGTTCATTCTGACCGGTTCTGCAAATGTACTTTTGCTGCCACGGTTGGCAGACTCGCTGGCAGGGCGGCTAGAGATTTTGCGTCTGCACCCGCTGGCGCAGTCTGAGTTGGCAGCAAGGCAGTCCAATTTTCTGGATGCCTTGTTTGGCGATGGCTTCAAGGCGAAACATCAAGTACGATTGGGCAGAGATCTCGCCGACAGGATTACGGCAGGTGGTTATCCTGCTGCGCTTGCCCGGCCGTCCCCCAGTCGCCGTGCTATTTGGTATCGTGACTATATTGAAACAATGGTGCAGCATGATGTTCGAGATATGGCCCGTATCAGCTCGCTGCAAGTGCTACCTCGTTTGCTTACAATGGCGGCCGGACAAACTGCGCGGTTGCTCAATGTGGCGGATCTGTCATCGCCTTTTCAATTAAGCCGCCCGACAATCCGCGATTATGTGACTTTGCTGGCCCGGGTGTTTTTGCTGGAAGAGTTGCCACCCTGTCATAACAATCGTTTGAGCAGGCTTATCAAAACCCCTAAGCTACACTTAGGGGATACAGGGCTCGCCTGCTCTTTGCTGGGTGTGGATGCCGCAGCCTTATGGACGGATCGCACCTTGCTGGGGCAACTTCTGGAAACTTTCATTTTTCAGGAACTGCGCCGTCAGGCGAGCTGGCGCAGTGAACCCGTCATTTTTCATCACTTCCGAGACAAAGATGGTGTGGAGGTTGACATCGTACTGGAAGGCAGTGGTCAGTGTGTAGCGGGTGTTGAGGTGAAAGCCGCGGCTACGATCACGGCAAAGGATTTTCGCGGATTACGAAAATTGAAGGAATGCGCAGGAAAGCGCTTTAGCGGAGGGGTTGTTCTGTACGATGGCGAAGTAACAACCCCATTTGGAGATGGGTTGTTTGCAGTGCCCATACGCAATTTATGGGAAGGAGTTTCATGATGTTTCTCATCACCGACCCTTTTCGACAGCTTTTTGCGTTTGCCCCAACCGCACGGCCGCAGTTCTTCATCTAGAATGGGCCAAGTAGAATGGGCCAAGGTTTGAACACTTTAAGTTAAGTCTGGATTGATCATTTAATGCAAGACAATGGCTCGGCCCGGGCCGCCATGACAGTTACGAACCTTTACTGCGGCGAATAAAAAGTATGCACCTTTTGCCGGAATCTTATCCACGTTGACTAACATTTCTACTCCGACCATCTCTCGACTGCCGAGAGCCCAGTAAGTCATTTGCGCCCGGCGAGGGTCAACGCCTCCGAGGTCGGGTGCATCACTAGCGATGCAGCGAATGCCCTTTTCCTTGAGGTAGACGATCGCATCTGGGCCAGGGGCTGGCCAGCCCTCTGCTTTGCCGGAGAGTGGGTCAAGCCACATCCCGGTGTCTGCCGGTTCAGGCTTGAGGTTCTTATCGTTATGCCCCGTTTGGAAGATCACGACATCGCCAATTTGAAGTTTGCGGGTGCTGCGTTCGTAGTTTTGAATGTGCTCGACGGTGATTTCTGGCGATGCCGGCCAGTCTTGTTGTTTGGTCTTGCCAACTAGAGTCCGGACATCAATCACGCGAGCTTCGCCAGAAGTCCAATCGAGCGGAACTTTCTCTGTCGTGATTTTGCTGGACCCGCGTTTGCCATACTTCTTCTCGTACTGTTCCAGCCAGCCGCGAACTTCTGGTTCGTAGCCAACGGGTTCATCTGTGTCGGGAAGCGAGTAGGCTGGGGGAACCAAATGCGTGCCCGCCATCGCATCCATGTAATGTCCGTGATGCCACATATCGAGATATTTCGCGTATAGGAAATCGACCTTCAGGTAGACTTGGCGATGGTTCCCTGTGCCGATGCCGGGCGAGGTTAACGGCAGTTTCGGCGATAACGTCGGCGACAGGTCAATAGCCTGTTTATTCTTACATGACTCGATCAATCGTTTGGGCAAATCGCCACCCGAGATCGAGAACGCACGCCCTTCGCTGTAGGGGCCGCCTTCATGTTTCGGCCCTAGGAAACAGTAGAACGCTCCGGTTGATGGGAGTTCGCCGAGATTTGTTGCTCCTTCGGTCCAGATCATGCCGTACTTGAGGCCGGCATAGTGCGTCGGTTCCGCAAGATCTGGTAACGGCCCCATGCTAGCGCTGTCTGTTCCAAGTGCGAGCACACCGCGTTTGCCGAGTAACTCCATGCAGTCCGGATCCGGGTCGGGGTAACCAGGAGCCTTGCGGTCGAGAATATCAGCGATAAACCGTCGTCCTTCTGGAAGCGGGCGATAGTATTTATCTGAGTAATCACTGCGGAAAAGTACAACGTCACCAAAACGAACTTTCCGCTGCTGTTTTTCGAATCGTTCGACATGCGCCGGTGTTACCAAGGGGCTGATTCCCTTGGGTGCTTTGTCCAGTAAGTCGCGCACATCGATGACACAGGCTTCGCCGCCGAACTGCCACGGCTCGATTTTGTCGGTGTAGGCTAGACCGAGTGGGCCTGATTTCTCTCTCTTTAACTCGGGCCGAGCGACCGAGTGCGGGGGCACATCGAGTTGCGTTCCGGTGTTCCCGTCGATCAGAAACGAGTCGATGTTGTATGCCGACTCGGGGCCGATCTTTCGTTGATGGACGATCGCGAATCGCGGGAACGGATGGCTCGGCCAAGTACAGGGATACTCTGGAGCGATCAGCAGCGAATGGTCAATGAATCGCGGCTCCTCACTCCACGCATTTACACCGTGACTCAACACGAAGATAGCGGTTACTAGTAATAACCAGTTCCAGCAAGAAGCCGATAGTAGGGGTAAAGTTGAGTTCATACTGATTCTCCTTTTGTGATGACCTTGGCCCGCCGCAATTCGGAAATGGCATCCACATGAATTTGCTCGAACTGCATGAACAACCCATTTTTTATCTTTAGTGACGGAAAGGTAAAATCAGTGAAGGCAACAACTGGCATAGGTGTCCCTAGGAGAGATTACTTGACAAAATCGGCGTGTCTGGTAACCTAGCAGACTGTGAAAACATAGTAAAGGCTTTTCTCAGGTCAACACGAAATCCCAAACGGGAGAATCATTTTACTATGCATGTGATCCTTCCCCCGAAACTCCGCGATCAATCCGCCGACAGACTCAACGGTACATCGCCATGAACAAACTCGTCACCGCCAATCGATTGCCCATTGAAACGCAGATTGCTAGGGCGTTCGGTGTGATTCGTATCAGCGTTAGCGAGGCAACCGAGTCGCTCGAATTCCTTGGCATCGTCGATAAGAAGGCGGAATGTCAAATTCTTATGGACTCACCTTCGGTTGGTCGATCTGCTCGCCACTGAACAAGTTGCAGAGGCGACAGAGGGACTGCGAAAGCATATGGAAAGACTTCTTTGTGTCGAACTAGATAGAGGAGAAACATGATCCACGTTATTGCCACCATTGAACTCGTGCCAGGCACGCGCAATGCGTTCTTGGACGTGTTCCGTAAACTCATCCCCGATGTCCGTGCCGAAAAAGGTTGCCTCGAATACGGTCCCGCAATTGACTCGCAAACCGATCTGTCTAATCAAGCTAAAGTTGGCCCAGACAAGGTCGTCGTCGTGGAGAAGTGGGAAGATATTGCAGCACTCAAGGCACACTCGGTCGCACCACACATGGATGCTTATCGAGTCAATGTCAAAGACTATGTGCTCGGCGTACATTTGCTCGTTCTCGACCCGGCCGAATGAGTGAGACCACCGCAATGAACATCAGTTCCCGAACAGCTATGAATACGCGCCACACCCAAAGTCATAAGGACCGAATCTGATGAGCTATCGTCTTTTTTACTCGGTGGCGACGCTCGGCCTGATGTATGCTGCTTGGGTGAGTCACTTTTATGCTGCGGATGAACCCACGCCGAAAGCGATCGCGGCGAAAAGTAGCGATTTATTCGAGAAACAGATCCAACCGTTGCTCGTTAAGACCTGCGGAAAGTGTCATGGGCAGAAGCCCAAACACAGTGATCTTGATCTTGTGAGTTTCGGTACCGCCAAGGCGATCCTCGCCAAGCCCAAGGTGCTCGCTGACATTGCTGAACGTTTGAACGCCGGTGACATGCCTCCTAAGGAAGCGCCGCAGCCGAGCGAGTTTGAGCGAAAACAACTGCTGGATTGGATTAAAGGGGCCCTCGACTCGGAGGCCGCCGCACGAGCGGGAGACCCCGGGTCTGTGACGCTGCGTCGGCTGAGCAACACCGAGTACGATAATGCGATCCGAGATCTCACCGGTGTGGACATGCGTCCGACCCGGGCACGCGAGTTCCCCATCGATAGCGTTGGCGGCGAGGGGTTCGCCAATGTCGGGGAGGCTATGCCAGTGACTCCGGGCCTAGTCGAGCGTTACCATCAGGCTGCACGGGATGTCGCCGCGCGGGTCGTGCTACTGCCCACGGGTTTCCGTTTTTCCCCATCGACTGAGCGCCCAGATTGGGTCGAGGATGCTCTCAAAACTCTCCGTAGTTTCCACGCCCGCTATACAGGTCCCAACGGAGAGCCCCCGTTGGCTTCGCATCTCGCAGCGACCCTGAAGCATCGTGACAGGCTTACCCGCGGAGGGCCCGCCGCTATCGCCGCAGTGGCCACCGAGGAAAAGCTCAACCCCACGTACCTAGCTACGCTCTGGGCCGGACTCAACGGAAAGTCAGACTCGGTAGCGGAAGTCAATGCACAGACGAAGCAATGGTCCGAGAAAGCGACTCAGATCAATACCGAGAATCAACGCCGGCAGACCGCTTTTCAATCGGCCAAGAAGGCAATCGAGTCTCGCTGGGTTTCATCGAAACGAGTCCTTGCGGAGTCCAAAGTTGCGGAAGGCGGATCAGTTCCCTTCGAACGCAAGGTCGTCGTTCAACGCGGCGAACTGCTGCTCCTGACTGTTCTTCCGAACGAAAATCACGGGGCCGACAGCACGCTCATCGAATGGACGATTCGCGAAACCACAGGCGATAAGCGAACTTGGAACATTGCTGATCTGGTGCCTAATTTTCTGAAGAGCAACCCGTGGTCGGACAAGCACGATGCCCGTTGGAGCTTTCTGGAAACGACATCTACTCCAGTGTTCCTCTCCCAAAGGAACGATAGCAGCGCTGGACGGCCCGAACTGAAATCGTGGAGCATAGGTTCTGAACCATCGGTCTTTGTGAACTCGGCTGCGGAACCAATCAAAGTATGGACGACATTGCCCGCACGATCGGTCTTCGTGCATCCCGGACAGAAACGACCCGTGGCGGTTGCCTGGACGAGTCCGATTGCCGGTGAGTTGTTGGTCGCGGGTCGTATCGCCGATGCTCACCCGAGTGGTGGCGATGGGGTCTCTTTCGAGTTGTCGCATGTCGCAGCGGACTTAGGTCAGGCACTGGCTGATCTTGGTAATACGCCGATGAGTCTTCCGGATGCTGGTCTGCCTCCCGACATGTTGTCGCTTGTGCGCACAAAGTGGCGGGAAGCAACCACTGATCCGGCGCCGGTCTTAGCGGCGATCAAGGCCATGCAGGACCAGTTGTTTCAAGGCAACTATAGGAAGAATGCGGCTATAGCGGTTGGGAATGGCTTTCCCGCCTGGGCGGATGTGCGTCGCATCGTCGCCCGCGAACGGGTTCAGGGCGCCGCCCGCGAACCGCTTTTCCGCATGGTAGCGCTGCCAGCCCAGCCCGACACATTCGTAGTCTGGGACCGGTTGCGACTGGAAGGTGGTGACGGGCCACCGCTGGTGTTCGCCGAGCATCCCGAATTAGGCGCGGCTATCGAGAAAGCCTCAGGGCTCAAATTTGGCCATCACCCCAAGGGCCGCTCAGTGCCAAAGTCCGCACTGGTCACGGCATCCGGTGCCGAGATCGTCATCGATCTGAGGAAACTTTCTGCAGAGTTGCAGAAAGTGCTCACGCTGCCTCGGTTCCTCCGCGCTGACGTGAGCATCGACGAAGCTAGTCCTGAAACCGCCTCGGCTCAGGCATTCCTTATTGCTGCCACGGGTGGTGGTGGTAACCTTGCTGAGCCTGTAGCTAAAGCCACGCCGGGTGACCCGCTGGCTGCGCAGATCGTACATCCGCGCGTCGCCGCCAAAAGAGCACTGCCGGCTGCCGAGTTTCGTGCGTTGTTTCCTCCTGCTGTCCTCTTTCAACCTATCATCCCACGAGACGCTCAAGGCAGCGTTTTCCTATACCGCCGAGAAGACGAGCCGTTGCGTCGACTTTTGCTTGACGATGCGGGCCGGGCGGAGATCGACCGGCTGTGGAGCGAACTAGAGTTTGTTAGTGAACAAGCGCTCGCCACCCCAATCGCCTATGAAGGGCTCGTGCAGTACTATCGCAAGCCTAATGACGGCGCGAGGATTATGTTCTTTTACATTCAAGAGTTCGAGCAACAGATCAAGAAGGAAGAGAAGGCGTTTCTGGCTGTTCAGGTCGCTGCGGAATCAAAGCACCTTGAGGCGCTGCTCGCTTTTGCCGCCCGGGCTTGGCGCCGGCCTCTTTCCGCCGATGAACTTTCCGCCATTCTCGCATCCTACCAAGCCGACCGTAAAGATGGCGTCAAGCACGATCCGGCTTTCCGTGCCGCTCTTGCGCGTGTCCTCTCGTCGCCCTGGTTTCTTTATCGGGTCGAACAACCGGCCTCCGTAGCACGTTGGGGTCCTGTGTCGGGCAACGAACTGGCGACAAGATTAAGTTTCCTGCTTTGGGAGTCGATTCCTGATGACGAGTTGCGTACGAAAGCCGCGAAGCTTCACGAGCCTGCGATTATGGATCAGCAAGTGCGCCGGATGCTGAAGGATGGCCGAATGCGTGGCATGGCTGAGGAGTTCGGTGCCCGCTGGCTTGGGGTGCGTGACTTCGTTGCCAACCATGGCCGAAACCTGAAGCACTTTCCCGAATTCACGCCGGCCTTGCGCGAAGCATTGGCCGAGGAGCCTGTGCGGTTCTTCGAGGATCTCCTAATAAATGATCGCCCAGTCGCCGATGTGATTGCTGCGGATGCGGTGGTCATCAACGAATTGCTCGCCAAGCACTACGGCATCCCCGGCGTTAAAGGTGCAGAGTGGAGGCGAGTCGAGAAGGTTGCCGACTATGGCCGCGGCGGGATGCTCGGCTTCGGTGCAGTACTCGCTAAGCAGTCGGCTGCCTCTCGCACGAGTCCCGTTAAGCGTGGAGCGTGGGTGGTTCAAATGCTCGGCGAGCGGTTACCTAAGGTTCCGCCCGATGTGCCGCCCCTGCCGGAGATTCCTCCCGCTGGACTCAGCGTGCGTGAGATAACAGAGCGCCACCGCAAGGATCCAAACTGTGCTGGCTGCCACATTCGCATTGATCCCTTCGGCATGACGCTCGAACAATTCGATGCCCTCGGAAGGCTGCGGACCGCAAAAGAGCTTAAGCCTGGCGATGCCAAGGCGACCACGCAAGACGGCACCGAAATCAACGGATTCGCCGGTCTGAGGAACTACCTGGCTGGCCCTAGGCGTGAGGATCTGTTACGGTCCATCAGTCAAAAGCTGGTTGGCTATTCCCTAGGTCGATCAATACAGTTGTCTGATCGGAAGCTGATTGAAGATGTGACCAAAAGCATGGCCAGCGGTGGACGCTGGTCCGACGCCCTGCTAATAATCGTCAATAGCGAGCAGTTTCGCTGCATTCGAACCGCCGAGGCCGACCCAACCAAGTAAATAACTTTAAAAGGAGTCTCCTTATGTTTACAAAATCAGATCCATTCTCGCGACGCACGCTTCTGCAAGGGCTCGGCGTATCAATGGCTCTCCCTTGGCTTGAATCGCTGTCATTCGCTACGGGCGAGGGAAGCAACGCAGCCAGTCTGCCGCCGACTCGTACGCTCGTCACCTTCACCGGTATGGGCTTTCACTCGCAGCACTGGTGGGCGAAGGGCGAGGGCGCCGGCATGGAACTCGGGCCGTGCCTGAAGCCGCTCGAACCGTGGAAGGAGCGATTGGTCTTCCTTCGCGGACTGTGGAACGAACAAGCCAACAAGGGCGCCATCCATTGTATGCAGACTGGGAACATGCTCAGCGGCGCGCCGTTATCGGGGGCTGAAGTCCGCACGGGCGTCAGTTTCGACCAACTGATGGCTCAGCGAATTGGCGACCGCACGCGAATCCCATCGCTGGTGCTAGGCTGTGAAGGACCGATTCCAGGGCTCCAAGATGGGCTTCCATTGCTGTACAGTTCACACATTTCCTGGAGTACGGCGGTGTCACCGACCTGGACTGAAACGCGTCCAGCATTGGCGTTCGACCAACTCTTCCGTACCGACCACAATCGCGGAGACCGTCGCGTCGTCGATTCGGTGCTCGAAGATGCAAAGTCACTTCGTCAGCGGCTATCCCTATCGGATCGGCAGCGGTTCGAGGAATATCTCGGCAGCGTTCACGAGATCGAAGGGCGGATCAAAAGAGCCGGCAAGGAACGCGATGCAAACGGTTGGAAGCCAACCCGGGCCACACCCGATCGCCTTCGACCCGCCGATGGAATTCCCGCCGACATTCCCGAGTATTGGAAGCTGATGACTGACATCATGCTGCTTGCCTTTCGCACAGACACCACCCGGATCGCGACCCTGAAGTATTGCAACGATGGCTCCGCCGAAACTCACACTCACTGCGGCGCCAAAGATCAACATCACCAGATGGCCCACACCCAGCCCAAAGAACTCGTCGTGGTCAACCAGTTCTTCATGTCCCAACTCGCCTACATCTGCGAGAAGATGGCGGAAGTGAAAGAAGGTGACCGCACCCTGCTAGACAACACCACCATCATGCATTGTTCGAGTATGCTACACGGCAACCATGATGCGAAGCAGTTGCCGATTATCTTGCTTGGCGGCGCGGGCGGTAAACTCCGCGGCGGTCGCGTGCTCGACTATTTGAATTCCCCGAACCGCCGCATGTGCAGCTTGTTCCTCAGCCTGATGGAGTGGGGTGGTGTAGAACTTGACCGCTTTGGTGACTCAAAGGAACGGCTAACTGGCATCTAATAGATTTCGATCAAGAACGAATGAGGTACTGTAATGACGATTCGTAAGCGGGTAATGGTGTCGATGATATCAATCGGCGTAGCTGCATTCGTGGTATGGTGCTGGCCTCACGCCACGACCCATGTCGTGCTGGCTCAAGAGAAACGCCCCGGGAATGAGACGGTGTTTGAGAAGACAGTCCGACCCGTTTTGCGCGATTACTGCGTTACCTGCCATTCGACCGAGAAGCAGAAGGGGGAACTCGACCTCGAACGCTTCACTACGGTTGCATCAATCAAGAATCAGACCGAGGTTTGGGAACACGTTCTCGACCAACTAGCCACCGGCGAGATGCCTCCGAAGTCGGCCAAGCAGATGTCGGCAGATCAGAAACAGCAACTGTCCAAGTGGATCCAAGAAACTCTCAATGAAGTTGCATTGGCGAACGCAGGCGATCCGGGGCCTGTGGTGCTGCGTAGGCTTTCTAATCACGAGTACACCTATACGATCCGCGACCTGGTCGGAGTGCCTACTCTCGACCCGGCCCGCGAATTTCCTATTGATGGCGCTGCTGGTGAGGGCTTCACCAATGCCGGGGCGGCGCTCGTGATGTCGCCAGCTTTGCTACGCAAATATCTCGATGGCGCCAAAGATGTCTCACGGCGCATGGTGTTGTTGCCCGATGGGGTCCGATTCTCTCCAAGCGATTCGCCTCAGGATTGGACGAACGAATCGCTGGCTCGGATTCGTTCCTTCTATGCAAAGTACACCACAACGGGCGGAGGTTCGCGTACGGTGCAACAGGGGATATCGCTAGATGTCGGTACGGGTGGAGGGCGACTGCCGGTCGCTCGCTACCTCGACGCGTTGCAGGGGCGAGGCAAAGCTGATGGTCTGAGTTCCAAGTATCTCGAATTTCTACGTTCGGCCCTGTCGATGAAGGAACCGTCGATCCTGTTGGATCCACTTCGCGAGAAGTTCGCAGCCAAGCAGTTGACCGTTGCCGATGTCGAAGCTTGGCAGAATGCGCTCTGGAAGTTCTCAAACATTGGCCACATTGGTCGTGCGAAAGGATCGAAAGCCTGGCAGGAACCTGTCTCGCCGCTCGTTTCTCAACAGGAACTCCGGGTCAAACTTGATGGCAACCGCGACCACACGGTCTACCTTGTCGGCGGAACCGCTGGCGATGGTGGTGAGGGTGACAAGATCATCTGGGAAAATCCGCGTCTTGTAGCCAAAGGCCGGCCTGACTTTCCGATCGCTCAATTGCCTGAACTGGTGAAGCACCTTGAAACGGAACGTACTAAAATCCTTGCGTCAACCGAATCTGCTCTCTCGGTATTGGCTGGTGGCAAGGCGGAAGTCGATGCGAGCATCCTTGCTCGCTGGCAAGACTACCTCGGGTTCGGTGGAACGAAGCTTGAACCGCTGATGACGAAGAAGCTATTGCGGTCACCAGATTATGCATTCATCAGTGGGTGGACCGGTGATCGCGATTTAAGCATATTGGCCAATTCATCCGATGGGCGCGTGCGGATACCTGGCACCATGGAACCCCACAGTATCGCCACGCACCCGGCCCCAGATCGGGCTTCAGTTATAGCTTGGAAAAGCCCAGTTGCCACTGACAAGCTCACGATCTCGGGCAAGGTCATGCATGCCCATCCCGAGTGTGGCAACGGTATCACTTGGGCATTGGAGGTACGACGCGGAACTACAACTGAACGGCTTGCTTCTGGCGTCTCTCAAGGAGCCAAACCGATCCAGCTCGGCCCGTTCGGGAATGTTCGCATCGAATCAGATCAAGTGGTCGCAATCGTGATAGGCCCTCGCGATGGGAACCATTCATGCGACTTGACTGCGGTAAATCTCGCACTCACTGATGGCACGAAATCGTGGGATTTGGCGAAGGATGTTTCTCCAAACATTCTCGCCGGAAACCCCAACGGCCCCTGGCACTTCCTCAGTCAACCGGCCTCGCAAGATGTTGCACTCAATCTGCCAGCACCGTTGGCGAACTGGCGGAAAAACCCTTCGCCTGAACTCGCCGCAAAAGTGCGCGAACATTTCCAGAAGGATTTTCCACTATCGCACCCGTTGCTGGCCGCTTCGATTCGCTCCTTCAAGGGTAATGGCGAGAAACAATCGTTGACAAGCCAAGCACCTGCGGCGATCGAGCTGACAATCCCCGCAGCACTCGCAAATGGTACGGAGTTCGTTGTCACAGCCCGTCTCGATAAACCGAGTGTAGGAAGCGTGCAGGCTCAAATACTCAAGCAGAAACCAATCACTCCGATCAACTCGATAATTCCCGGAATCCCGATCATCGTGAACGATGGTAGTCCGGTTCGCCAGCGGTTTGAGGCGAGCTTCGAGGAGTTCCGCAAACTATTCCCGACAGCTTTGTGTTACATGCGCATCGTCCCGGTGGATGAGGTCGTCACCTTGACGCTGTTCTATCGCGAAGACGAGCATCTTCGCCGACTGATGCTCTCGGATTCGGATGCGAAAGAACTTGATCGGCTGTGGGCGGAGTTGCTTTTCGTCAGCGAAGAGCCGATCAAAAAAGTGTCTGCGTTCGATCAGATCTATCAATACGCCACGCAGGATCGTCCCGATCTTGTAAAGGAGTTCGATCCACTTCGTGAACCGACGAAGAAAGCTGCTGACGAGTTTCGCAGAAAGCAGCTAGCAGCCGATTCAGTTCAACGTCAAGCGGTGATCGACCTAGCGGCGAAAGCCTGGAGGCGACCGCTTAGCGAAACGGAAATCGCCAGCCTGAAGCAAAGCCCTCCACGATTGATGCTGGCGCGGATCCTTACTTCTCCATCGTTCCTTTACCGTGGCGAACGAGTTCCGGATCGCAATGGCCCAGTAAACGATTGGGAACTGGCGACGCGGTTAAGCTACTTCCTCTGGTCGTCAATGCCCGATGACGAACTCCGTCGATTGGCCGCCGAAAGTAAACTCCGCAATCCGGATGTGCTGGCCGCCCAAGCTCGCCGCATGCTGAAAGATGAGAAGATTCGCAGACTCGCCACAGAGTTCGGCTGCCAATGGTTGCATGTCCGTGATGTCGCGACCCTGAACGAGAAAAGCGAACGCCACTTCCCGACGTTTGCCACTGTTCGCGAAGACATGCAAGAGGAAGTGACTCGATTCTTCGTCGACCTATTCCAGAATGATCAGGATGTGTTGCAACTGCTTAACGCAGACCATACCTTCCTAAATAAGAATCTCGCAGACCACTATGGCATAAAAATCACGGGCACAGATTGGCAGCGAGTGGAAGGCCAGCGTGAGAAGGGTCGTGGTGGTATCCTAGGTTTCGGGGCCACGCTAGCAAAACAGTCCGGGGCATCGCGAACCAGTGCGATCCTTCGTGGTACGTGGGTTACCGAAGTCTTACTAGGCGACAAGCTGCCCAAGCCCCCCAAGGGCGTTCCGATTCTTCCCGAAGACACGCCCACTGGATTGACTGAACGCCAACTCATTGAACGTCACAGTCGGGATGCGAACTGTGTCGGCTGTCATAAACGAATTGATCCCTACGGTTTTGCACTAGAAAGCTTCGATGCGATTGGTCGCAGTCGGAAGGCCGACACGAAAACGACTTTGATGGACGGCACCTCCATCGATGGCCTCGGCGATCTTCGCGACTATATACAAAAGAACCGAAAGCGGGATTTCCTGAAGCAGTTCGGCCGTAAGTTGCTAGGATTCTCACTCGGTCGAAGTGTTCAGCTTTCCGATCAGCCGATGCTCGAAGCGATGGTCGAAGAGAAGGAACATCACTTCGGAGACTTGATTGAAACGATCGTCCGTAGTCGGCAGTTCCGTGAGATTCGCGGACAAAACGTTGAACTTCAAGAAAAGAAATAGTATACCATCAAACTTTTATCGAAAGGGCAAACGATGACCAATCATCAATTTAATCGCAGGACGTTTTTGCGTGGAGTCGGAGTGTCAATGGCACTACCATGGCTCGAATCTCGTAATGTGTGGGGCGATGAAGGCCCTTCTGGTTCCAAAGCCAGTGAAGCACCGGTTCGGCTCTGTGTAACATTCTCCGGAAACGGTTTTCATTCCAAGGAATGGTGGGCCAAAGGCGAAGGCGACAAGATGGAACTGGGGCGAGTACTCCAGCCGTTGACCGAATTTCGCTCGAAAATGTTGTTCGTTCGTGGCCTCTATCACGAGGAAGCACGGAAGGGCAACATTCACAGTTCGCAAACTGGCAACATGCTCTCCGGCGCACCGATCGCGAGCGGCGGCGAAATCCGCTCCGGCACCAGTTTCGATCAGGTGCTAGCCCAATCCTATGGTAAGAGCAACAAGGTGCCGAGCCTCGTGCTGGCCTGCGAGCAGTCTAACCCCTCGGTTCACAAGAACTATAGTATGCTCTACAGTTCGCATATCTCGTGGAGTTCGCCGACGACTCCGACTCCGCTCGAACTTTATCCATCCCTAGCTTTCGATCGATTGTTCAAAGATGAATCATCTCCCGAAGATAAAAGTGTACTCGATGCGGTGCTGACGGATGCCAAAGATCTGCGTGGCAAAGTTAGCGTCAACGATCAGCGCAAGTTGGATGAGTATCTCGACAGCGTGCGCGACGTAGAGAAGCGAATCACCGACGCAGGTAAAAGCGGCCAGTTGCAGGGTTGGCGGCCCACTCTCGACAAGCCGAACATAAAGCGCCCCGCTGATGGAATGCCGCAAGACATTGCAGAGCACATGAAGTTGATGATCGATATTCTTGTGCTTGGATTCCAAACGGACACCACCCGCATTACCACCTTGAAGCTCAATAACGATCACAGTGCCCTACGATTCCCGAATCTGCCGAGCGTTCAGCAGAAGGGGCATGGCATCGACTACATGATCCACCACTTGCTATCGCACAGCGACGGTGAAGACTGGTTGAAGGTAAATCAGTTTTTCATGGAGCAGATCGCCTACCTTGCCCGAAAGCTTGATGCGATCAAGGAAGGTTCGCGCACCTTGCTGGATAACACGATGCTGATGCACTGTTCAAGCATGATGGCCGGCGCTCTCCACAATAATGATCAGCTTCCGGTGATCATCCTAGGCGGTGCCGGCGGTCGCATTAAGGGTGGCCGTGCTCTCGACTACACCGGCAAACCCAATCGCCAACTCTCCCGACTGTTCCTCTCGATGATGGACAAGATGGAGGTGCGTCCGAAGTCCTTTGGCGATGGTAAACAGCAGCTTGAAGAGGTCTAATGCTTGCAGAGCCAAGGGTTTTGTTGCCGTTGCATCCGCTGCCGAGCGCAAATATAAGAAATCACCCAGGCGGAAGGGTGATTCCTTTAGACTTAGTGTTGTTTAGAAAATTTGTATTAGCATTCCACTAAGCGAGGAGTAGAATCCTTGCGCTTTAGATTAAGCTCAAGGAAATGATGCTCTATTATTTCTTTTATTCAAGTTACTTCTTAGGTTCAAGCAAGCCTTGGATTTGGGATGCCAGATCTTTCAGGTGCGCCTGGGTTGCAGGGTCTTTGGTTTTAGGAGCAGTAGCTGCAATTTCTTTTGTTAGTCGTTCAAGGGAAATGCGGGCAACAGAACGAAGCTCGCTGGTTTTTGTGCCGGAACTTCTGCTGCGGGAAGGTGGCCCCATAGGTGGAAGCTGTGGAGCGACTTCCGGAGTGGGGTTGAATTCTTCGTTTAAGATATCGATATAAGCACGTTGTAACTGCCTACGAAGGGGTTCAACTTTAGGTTCGGGCAACTTCAATTCGGAAAACAATCCGTTCTGAAGTTCGTTTACCAATTCGGTTGCAGTAAAGGCTTTATCACCCAATTGCAGTTCAGCATCAAAGAGCCTGCCCATGACAGATGAGGAAAGCAAAGTATTGAGCAAAGCCTTTTGCTGGGCCGCAATATCGTTGGCTGTAGCAGAGAATTTAAAGAGGTTGATCAATGCGGGGTTAATAAGTTTGGGAGGGGTGATGAAAGCGTTTTCAAGTAGGAAGTTAAGTGAAGCGCGCTGCTTTTCTTCGGTCACGCGGGTGAAAGTTTCGCTGCCTCTTCCAGCTAAGTTTCGGCTTTCTAGAACGCCACCAATTTGCTTGGCCACGGCATTAAGCCAACGGGAACGGGTACCAATAATATCTTTGTAAGCATCTTCGAGAAGGGAGAAATCTTCACCTTTAATCGTAGTTGCAGAGACGAGATAATCCAAGACACGGTCGATATTTTTGAAGCCCAATTGGGTGGCAAGGAGAGGGTCATTCCCGATATTTTCAGTGAGAACAGAAGGGTCTACGGTGCTAGGGCCATCTTCCCCACCGAAGCGGAGAAAAGGTTCAGCAATCTGCCTAGCAGCCCAAGTATCTAAAGTGGTTTTTTCTTCATCAGGGGTTTTCGCATTCGGGATAGCTTTGTAGCCCCACTCGATGGCAAAGAAATCATAAGGCGCAAGTTTTGGGATCAGGTCTTTCGCTGGGATTTTGTCTTCGGGTTGAGCAACATAATTGAACCTTCCGTATGACATGATGGAAGCAACGCTGCCATACTGCGCGACGAATTTGGGATCGCGAAGTTGTTGGATCGAATAAGCTTGGCTGGCGCGATGATTATGCCTAAGGCCAAGGGTATGCCCGACTTCATGAGCGCAAACATAGCGGATCAGTTCGCTAGTAATTTCATCGGGAAGTGGGATCTTTTTCGCACGGTCATCCTGGGCAGAGCACTGGATGAAATACCACATCTGAGAAAGTTTGACGATATCGTGCCAGAAAATGATATGCGCAGAAATGATTTCGCCACTTCTTGGATCATGAACATGAGGCCCCATGGCGTTGGCAATGGGTTCAGCAACCCAACGGATGACCGAATATCGGGCATCTTCGGGATCAAAATTTGGATCTTCAGCTTTGGTTGGTGCATCTTTGCAAATGATAGCATTTTTGAAGCCTGCTTTTTCAAAAGCCGGGGCCCAATCTTCAATACCCTTCTTCATAGCTGGGCGCCATTTCTCTGGGATCTCTTTTGAAAGATAATAAATGATCGGCTTGACGACTTCGCTAACCGCAGCAGCAGGATCTTTTTTTTCTAGGCGGTATCGTGCGATATAATCCTTGGCATGGGACCAACCATTGGGGTGGGCGTAATCGACAAACGATTCGGTGAAGTAGCCAACGCGAGGGTCGAAATATCTGCCCGTCATGGGTTTTTCAGGTAGTTGAACAATGCTGTGGTGAACAACAGCAGTTGCGCTTCGTGCGCCCCGGAAAGTTACTGTAACTATTACTTCCACATTGGTTGGAAAAGCTTTGATTTCGGAAAGATAAGAGCGGGCAGCATCATGAGTAGCGCCTGGGAAGCCAGCGGCTGCAGTAATCGGGAGATCGGTAATACCGTTGATGAAAACATCGCCTACGCTGATTACTGCAGAGCGATCTTTGCCTTCGCATTCAACATTAAAGACAGCGATAATCGAATCGGTGGAACTGGCTTCGATTGCGGATTGGATAGCTTTGCCATCGGCTCGTTTTGCGAACCCGTCTTTCCAAAGATAGATTTTGTTGCCTCTGCGTTCAAAGCGGATGATTTCTTTTCCCAAAGCAGCGCCACCCCAGCTAGAGCCACCCGGACCCTTGGCGACTTCAGCACGCCAGAGAAAAATCTTTCCGAGTATTTCCTTGGGGAGCTCAAAGAAAACTTTTTCTTCGTTTCGATGAACAGCGAAAACCCCCGCTTGCGTAACAAAGTTCTTGGTGATTACATCATCATATTTTTTTAGTTCTGCCGCGGGTGATGCAGTGGTAGCAGGTGGTGCGACCTTTGCACCAATGACTGGGCCTTTACTCTTGGGCGATTCACCGGGTTTAGGCAGGGGACTTTGGGAGAATGCAAAAGAAGAAAGTGTTAAAGCTGTTCCCAACAATAAGATTCTAAGCATATGGTTTGCCATGAGATCACCTCAATTAAGTCGAAAACAAAGGGAATAATCAAATTACTATAAATTAGAAAAGACACAAAAAATATAAAAACGAAAGGTCAAAGGATTTGAAAAACTTTAACGATGATAGGGGATGTAAGGAGTAAAGCGGTGGATTTTGATACCTTAAGAGATTGTCTTGAAAATAAAAGAACCCCGCAAGGATCGCCCATCCCGCGGGGTTCTGGTGATTCGGCAGCAGTAATTACTGGCTTCCCTGATCTGAATGACAGATCAATGCCTTTGGAATATCCCTTTCCATCAAAGCTTTTCGTAACGCACTTAAAGGCAACATACTGGTCATC
>Ga0207940_1000252_pt1 | contig 18889 bp, 16 predicted proteins | sample LakMenEpi06Jul12_FD_150676 | JGI IMG/M metagenome (GOLD analysis project Ga0207940, IMG submission 150676) | Freshwater microbial communities from Lake Mendota, WI - 06JUL2012 deep hole epilimnion (SPAdes) | ecosystem: Environmental > Aquatic > Freshwater > Lake > Epilimnion/Euphotic zone ... | reverse complement strand
GCTTGCTTCCCATCGATAACTCCTCATGTTGTGTGTGTGAATGTAATCGCCCTTTTTGATGGCAGCTGATGCAAGTCCGACTTTGATGCCGTACTTAATGATTGCGTCGCCCTCAGCAAGATCTGTGAGTGCAAATTTGTGTCCTAGTGGAATCGCGTGGTTAAGCACCGCAGTGCCCTCGGTTCCTTCTTTCACGGAACGACCGTGAAGAGTTCCTGGTTGCAGATCTTCCATTGCAACAGCGACGTTGTCGCCATCGTGGTGGAGCAGATACTGCGGTGGAGTTATTGCCATATCTAGACATGCCTCTCTTCGCATATAAATGGGTAGTGGTCTGACCTCTTGCGGGAGTCTAGGACAGTTGAGCGTGTTCCGTCTAGCCCCCTCCTGATTAATTGTGAAGTGGTCTAACCTGTTGCCATGAAAAGTGAGCTTCGGTACGGAATTATCGGTGCGGGCAGCATGGGCCGAGAGCACATTGAGAACATCAAGGTAATGGGCGGTGCAACAGTCACCGCGATCAGCGACCCTCATGTGTCATCTCAAGAGGCTGCCCTTGCCATGGCTCCCGGTGCCTCAGTGTTCACCGATCACCGCACTTTACTGGATTCAGGATTAATTGATGCAGTTGTAATCGCTACACCAAACGACAGACATGCGGCGGTTTTAAAGGATGCGTTGGCTACCGATTTAGCTGTATTTGTTGAAAAACCACTTGCAACAACGGTTGAAGATTTGAAATCAATTCTTTCATGGGATGACAAAAGAAGTGCAATGACTTGGATGGGTCTTGAATACCGATTCATGCCACCAGTTGCCGAAGCGATTGCACGTGCGAAAGAAGGTGATGCGGGAAAAATTCATCAAGTTTCTATTCGCGAACACCGTGAACCTTTTTATCCAAAAGTTGATAACTGGAATCGTTTTGCACAACGCACAGGTGGAACCCTTGTTGAAAAGTGTTGTCATTATTTCAATTTGATGGACATTGTTATTGGTGCACAACCTGTCCGAGTTTTTGCATCGGGTGGCCAAAGCGTTAATCACTTAAACGAAAAGTACGATGGCAAGCAAGCAGATATGTTAGATAACGCTTACGTAGTTCTGGAATATGCAAACGGAGCACGTGGCATGTTAGATCTCTGTATGTTTGGCGAAGGCTCTTTTGATAAAGAGATCCTAACAATCGTTGGTGACCAAGGAAAAATTGAATCCTTCTTGCCATCACAAGTTGTGCGCGCATCACGTCGCGAATCAGTTGGCGATTTATCTGGCTGGGCACGTGGTGCGAGCCGTGCGCGCGGTAGTGAGCAAAAAATTGTTCATAACTACGACGTTAAATACATGGGGCACCACTACGGTGCTTCATATATTGAACATACAAAGTTTCGAGATGCGATTTTGAATTCAACGCCTGCTGAGGTCACTTTGAAAGATGGCGTAACAAGCGTTGTTACTGGACTTGCAGCTCACAAGAGCATTAATGAAGGTCGTGTAGTTGAGATAAAGGAACTCTGGGGCTAACGCTCTACCCGAGCGCTTCCGCCTCGAGCAAGCTTTTCAACTTCGGCCAATGAAGCCATTGTTGTATCCCCCGGTGTCGTCATGGCTAATCCACCATGTGCAACACCGAGTTCTAGAGCTTCGGCCAGTGGGCGCCCATCCAATAACCCAAAAATCAATCCTGATGCGAAACTATCGCCGCTTCCTACGCGATCTAGAACTTCGACATTTTCGTACAGCTTGGATTGCAACAGCCCAGTTTCTTTAGACCAAGCGATTGCGCTCCAGTCATTAATTGATGCGCTATGCACTTTACGTAAAGTCGTACCAATTACTTCAAGATTTGGGTAGGTTTTTACAACCTCCTGAACCATCGCACCAAAAGCGCTATGGTCAATTTCGGTGAACTTTGAACTTAGGCCTTCTACTTTAAATCCAAGTGATTCAGTGAAATCTTCTTCGTTTCCAATCATCACATCTACAAACGGCGCTAATGCACGGTTTACTTCTTGCGCCTTGGCTTGCCCACCAATAGCACTCCAAAGGCTTGGACGATAATTCAGATCATATGAAATCTTGGTTCCATGCTTTTTTGCACTTTTCATTGCAGTTTCAATAACACCTGGAGTTGATTCAGATAATCCTGCATAGATTCCTCCGGTGTGAAACCACCGAACCCCTTGAGAAAAAATGCTGTCCCAATCAATTGAATCAGCGGTTAACTGTGAGGCGGCGGTGTTACCTCTATCAGAAACTCCGACTGCACCTCTTAAGCCGAATCCTCTTTCAGTAAAATTCAAACCATTTCTTGTTGTTCGTCCAATTCCGTCATACTTCTTCCATTGCACAAAACGTGTGTCGACTCCACCTTGTAAAATCAAATCCTCAACTAAGCGCCCAATTTCATTTTCAGCAAAAGCTGTAACAACTGCGGTTCGTAATCCAAAGCAGCGACGTAAACCTCTGGCAACGTTGTACTCACCGCCACCTTCCCAAGCATCAAAAGTGCGTGTGGTCTTGATTCGTCCCTGTCCGGGATCAAGTCGCAACATAACTTCGCCTAATGAGATCTGATCAAAAGCACACTCTGAAACTGGCTTTATATTCATTGCGCACACACTCCTACAGCTTCTTTAGTCAGAGAAATAATCGCTTCAAAGTCTCCTGCATCAACGAGTTTCTGTGCAACCATCCATGAGCCTCCAACGGCAACAACTGATGGTAATTCGAGATATTCCTTGGCATTTGCCGCCGTTATGCCACCGGTAGGCATAAATGAAATTCCTGGGAAAGGAGCTGACATCGCCTTCAGGGCATTTACGCCGCCGAGGGTTTCTGCAGGGAAAAATTTTAAAGTAGTGATTCCTTCATTAATTGCTTGGAGCATTTCTGTTGGAGTTGAGACACCAGGAAAATATGGAATGCCTTGTTTGTTGGCTTCAATCGCAACCGATGGTGAAAACCCTGCCGATACTGCAAATTTTGCTCCGACATCAATTGCTTTTTTAAGATCTTCACCTGTGCGCAATGAGCCAACACCGACAAACAGATCCTTATTGTTGGCGGCAATCTTTAGGGCTTCCAGACTTGCTGGTGTTCGCAAAGTAATTTCTGCAATTGGCAACCCGCCGGAAACTAAGGCGGCTGCTAGATCCGCTGCCTTTGAAGCATCACTTATTGCTACTACTGGAACAATTCTCAAGCTCTTAATTAATTCAATCATTATGGCTTCCTAAAGTGCTTCGTCGCGAACTGAATAAACTGCTCCCAATCATAGGTGGTTACATCGTGTTTACCACTACGAATGTGATAACCAATAGTTTCTCCAACTGGATGATTTAATGGTGGCCAATCTGGTGCTCCTATTCCGACCTTTCCAAATAAATTGTATGCGGGTTCGGCATGCTTGCCTGCTAAGAATTCACCTTTAGGGTCGGCCCATAAATCCTCTTCTGCACTTGCAATATAAAGAGGTCTTGGTGCAATTAAGGCAACCAACTGATGCATATCCACCGGTAACTTTTCCGGCTGCCCGTTGTAGGCCTTGAAATTTTCACAAAACCAATGGGGAAAATTCTCATTGAGATGCTCAATAGTTTCGCCAAAATTGCGTCTAGCAAGGGAGATGCCCCCTGCTCCAGAATTGTTCGAGATCGCCATCGCAAATCGTTGATCCAGAGCTGCTGCCCACAGTGCAGCTTTACCTAAACGTGAGTGTCCGATGACGGCAACCTTTTCTGCATCGACCAAACTATTGGTGATTAGGTAATCAAGTGCGCGTCTTAAACCCCAAGACCACGCCGCGATTGCACCCCATGAATCTGTTGCGAAAGTTTCTGATTGATTTTGGGCTAAATGTTGGCCTCGAATTCCTGATTTCCAGCCTTGCGCATGATCCGGTTCGACATCACCATAGTAAAAAGTTGCTGCTCCAAAACCATTACTAATGATTAACTCCAGTGGCCAGCGAGAGCTTTCGGAACCACGTGAAAACTCTGTTGCAGAATGATTTACAACGTTCTTTTCATCGAGTGCGGTTCGCATCCAGCGATGGTTAATTGGAATCTCAGGGTTTGGGTCTACCGCATGATTTCCATTGAAATTGCAACCAAGAAAAGTTGGCACAGGAATAGTTGTATTTTTAGGTGTATAGAGTTGCAAATCAATTCTTGTGCCTGTTTTGTTTTCACTACTGTAAATATGAATTTCTTGCCGAATAGCTAAGCCATTAAGGGCGTTGGTATCAGTGAATACAACTTCATGATTTAAAGTAACTTGATTTGAAGGTGTTATTCCATAAACTTGAGACTCAAAAAGGTTTAAAAGTTCTGATCGTCGAATTGTTTCCCAATCCAAGGGGCTTTCAACTTTTGTTCCATTCTCACACTCAAGAAGTTCAGGTAAGGGATGATTGCCTACATATCTTTCATCATAATTTGTAGAGTCAATCATCGACCCATCCAGCCACCATCTACTGTTAGTAGTTCTCCATTTACATATGCAGATGCAGGTGAAGCCAAAAACACTGCAGTAGCTGCAAGATCTTCCGGGTTACCCCAACGTCCTAGCGGAATTCTCGCAAGAATTGAAGTGCTGCGATCAGGATCGTTGCGCAATGCTTCTGTGTTATCCGTAGAAATGTAACCAGGTGCAATCGCATTAACGTTTACACCTTTGCCTCCCCACTCGTTGGCCAATGCTTTCGTTATACCTGCAACACCATGCTTACTTGCCGTATATGCAGGTACGTTGATTCCGCCTTGAAATGACAGAAGCGAGGCCACATTAATGATGCGGCCCTGTCCTCGCTGGAGCATGGATTTTGCACATAGCTGCGAAATTTGAAAGACCGAGTTCAAATTTGTATCGATGATTCGATCCCATTCCTCCATCGTTGCTTCGATGGCAGGGGCTCGGGAAATAGATCCGGCGTTGTTAACCGCGATATCTACATTTAGTTGGTCAATATCCTTGAATGCGGCTGAAATTTCGGAGCGAGATTGAACATCACAAATCAAGAGTTCGACACTCTTGCCCAACTTTTCAACTGCTGTACGAGTTGATTTCAGCGATTCTTCTGAACGACCAACCAAAACCAGATCGGCTCCGGCCTGTGCCATTGCGACTGCAATGCTCGCCCCAATGCCTTTGCTAGAACCAGTTACTAGAGCCTTCTTTCCAGCTAATGAAAATTGAGACTCGAGCCAGGATGTCATTACTTTAAGTTCTTCGTCTCGACCGGATTGAAATCAGAGTACGTGATGTTTTCGCCAGCAGTTGACCAAACAAACTTATAGCTAGTTGTTCCAGCGCCTGTGTGAATAGACCATGCAGGACTAATCACGGCTTGCTTATTACTTAGAACAAAGTTGCGAGATTGATCAGGTTTCCCAAACAAGTGGATCACTTTTTGGGATTCATCTAAGGCAAAATATAAATACGCTTCTGTGCGACGTTCGTGAACATGGCATGGCATTGTGTTCCAGACGCTTCCTTCGTGAAGTGTCGTGATTCCCATTGCCATCGACGATGAGGCAACACCCTGATCGTGAATGTACTTTCGTAAAGTTCTTTCGCTGGAATTCTTGGCATCTCCAATAACTATTGAATCTGCGTCAGCTTTTTTCACATGAGTAGTTGGGTGATCTGCATGGCACATGCTGGAAGTTAGATAAATCTCTGCAGTACCAGTTAGGGAAATAACTTTTGAACCACGACCAATATAAATAATGTCTTCAGAATCAAGTGCATACTTCTGACCATCAACGGTGACATCCACATTTCCTTCTAAGCAAACCAAACCTAACTCTCGTCGTTCTAGAAGGTATTCGGCACTAAGTCCCGCAGGGGCATCTAGAGTTACTGTGCCATTTCTGAGAGAGACACCGCCGATTAGAATTCGATCATGATGAGACATGACGAAGGTGACGACATTTTCTTGAAATAGATTGGTGATAACCAACTTCTCCCGTAAATGGTCACCGCTCTTTGATTGGACATCTTCCGGAGTAATTTGTGGGCGAATTTCCATGGCGAAATAATAGGGCAATTTTGATTATAAAGAAATGTTACTCATTTACCCTCAAATGAAACCAAATTGCAGATTATTGCTGTTGCTTATTCTTGGTTTTTCTAATTAAATTCACTCACGCGAATAAGAAGAGTCCCTCTTATTTTCGTCTTAACAGAGAGGTTTCAAACTATGAACAAAAGTCTTCGTTCAAAGATTGCAATTGCAGCATCTCTCGTGTTGTCGGCAGGCCTTGTTGCAACAGGTCTCCCTTCAGCACAAGCGGCAGGATTGCAACCAACAGCAGCTCAACTAGCTGCCTGGAAGGGTAAGGAAATCACTTACTACTTCTACCACGACAGTCAGCAAGAACTTGATACAACAAAGACACAGATCGAAGCATTTGAAAAGCTAACTGGTGCAAAAGTTAAGCTTGATGTAATTCCATTCACAAACTTCGATGTACAGCTACAGGCTCGCTTGGCTGCAGGAAATGCACCAGATGTAGGCCGACTAAATAACCCAGGTCTTTACATCAAGGATTCCCTTGATTTAGAGAAGTACTTTGGCCGAAATTATGCAAAAGAGTTCCTAAAGGGATCAACGCTTCAGGTTACTCACCCAACAACCAAGAAGTTGATTGGTGTTCCTTACGACCTTACTGTCAATGGTCCATTCATCAACGTTGACATGTTCAAGAAGGCTGGAGTTGCAGTCCCTACATCATGGAACTGGGCTCAGCTAGTTGATGCAGGTAAGAAAGTTCAAAAGGCAACTGGATCTGAATACGCATTTGCTATTGATAAGTCAGGACACCGCGTATCTACAGCCATGAGCCACTTCGGTGCGTACATGGTTGATAAGAACCAGCGAAATGTTCTTCCATCATCAAAGGCTCGTGCAGAAAAGGCGATCAAGATCATCACTGATCTATACAAGGCCGATCAAGCACCTCGCGATCTCTGGATTGGTACTGGTACAAAGTACTCATCACCAACAGCTATTTTCTTGGCGCAACAAACCCCAATTTTCTTCTCGGGTAACTGGCAAGTTGCATCTCTTGCAAAGGATGCAAAGTTTGACTTTGCTGCAGTTCCAAACCCTAAAGATCTAAATGGTGGTGGATGGCCTGGCGGTAAGTTCCTAACTGCATTTAATGCAAGTAAGACACCTGACCTTGCGGCATTCTTCTTGCGCTACCTGGCTGATACAGAGCAGATGGAGCAGATGGACAAGGCTGCATTCTGGTTGCCAACACGCGTTGACCTTGTAAATCAAGGCGTAAAGTACGCAACACGCTCAGCAGATATGGCTGTTTTCCAGGCGGATGCAGCAAGAACACCTGCGGCAGCTTACGGAATCCAGTCAGTACCAACTCTTACTGCACTTATCTACAACAAGCTACGTGATTTGATGACTGAAGTTATGGCAGGAAAGATTACTGCCAAGCAAGCAGTTCAGACTCAAATTGAGTGGATTGATGCTCAACTCGCAACACTCAAGAAGTAATTGGAACTAAACTACTTCTTGTGATTAATTCAAGTAATACGGTTAACCGCCGGCGCTCAGTTATTAACTGGCGCCGGCGGTTAATGCCGTACCTGTTTGTTGCGCCAAACATGTTTATCTTCATAACATTTATTATTTGGCCAGCAATCCGCGGTTTCCAGATTTCTTTCTACGACAGTATGGATGGACGAACATTCACGCCAGTAGGAACAGGAAATTACGAATCGATTTTTGGTGATCCCGCTGTTGCAGAGGTTGCGAAAAATACTGCCATCTATGTTATTTTCTATGTGATCATTTCAACCGTACTTTCACTTGCCTTTGCCCTGATTGTTAATGAGCAAAAATTTGCGAAAGGATTCTTTAGGGCAATTCTATTTTTGCCAGTTATGCTCTCCCCGATCGTCGTGGGACTCATTTGGAATGATGTACTCGACCGAAAAGTCGGCCCGCTTAACGCTTTATTACAAGCAGCAGGAGGCGGAAGTCCAGGGTGGTTGGTTGAGCCAAAACTTGGAATGATCGCAGTGATCTTTGTCGGCGTATGGGTTCACTTAGGTTTTTATTCAATTATTTTGTTAGCTGGTCTTCAGGGAATTGACCGAAGCTTGTTAGAAGCCGCGGCCATGGATGGTGCGACACGTTTCCAAATTATTCGCACAATTATTCTTCCGCTACTAAAGCCGACGACGCTCGTTATCCTGATTTTGGCCACAATTCATGGCTTCCAGTCCTTTGACTTTATTTATACATTAACTGGTGGTGGACCGCTGGGCGCCACAACTCTGATTGTTCAATACATTTACGACCGTGCTTTCCAAACGCCAATTCAGTATGGACTTGGTAGCGCAGCCGGCGTGATCTTGTTTATGATCATTTTTGCCTTTACTGCGCTGAACTTCTTACTCGGAAGGAAGCGTGAGGCAATATGAGCAAACTGCAAGAGCGGGCAGCTGCAAACAAGTGGAGCTCTTTAAGCGGCAAGAAGCCACCTTCAGTTGGGGCTGTTGTTAGAACAACTTTTCTTTTGGCTATGACTTTTGTGGTTTTAGCACCTGTCCTTTGGTTTGTTCTTTCATCCTTTAAAGATGCAACTGATTTAGGTGCACGACCTCCGAAGATCTTGCCAACTCGTTGGGCTTTTGAGAATTACACCGAAGCTTTCGAGATGTATAACTACATGCGTTACTTTACGAACAGCGTATTCGTAACAACGGTTGCGACCTTACTTACCTTGTTAATTAATTCGATGGCCGCCTATGCATTTGCAAAATACAACTTTAGAGGCCGTGATGGTCTTTTTGTTATGACCCTAGCCATGATCATGATTCCACTACAAGTTATCTTGATTCCGATGTACCTGGTTGTTTCATCTTTAGGATTAGTTAATACATATTGGGGCATGATTATTCCTGCCGCGGCTACTCCGACGGGTGTGTTTATCATCCGCCAATACATGTTGACTATCCCTGACGAGTTGATTGAGGCGGCGCGCATTGATGGTGCGGGCGAATTTAGAATTTTCGCGCGAATTGTCTTGCCTCTATGCCGCCCAGCTTTGGCAGTTGTGGCGATTTTCTCGATTCTGTGGCGCTGGAATGATTTCTTATGGCCATTGTTGATTGCGCAAAAAGAAGAGCTGTACACATTGCCAGTTGCTTTGGCGCTTTTAAATGGTCAATTAGTTGTCCCGTACAACATCGTTTTGGCCATGTCGGTTATGTCAATCATTCCGGTTCTGTTTATGTTTGTTTTCATGCAGCGTCAAATTGTCCAAGGAATTGCTCAGACTGGAATCAAGTAGTCCGTTAGTCTTGAAAAGTTCTTCAAAGTAGGAAGAGGTCAGAAAAATTCCACGGTTCACCGATAACTTCGATCGCACTATTCATTTATTGGATAAGAATGGATTCATTCGAGATTGGTTAATTACCAAAGCGTGGATTACACCAGCCGATGATTTAGGAAATCTGCTTAAGGATTCAGGCGATCCATTTGGTAAAGATGGACGCTGGGTTCTGACAAATGGTCCAGATATTGCGCCTCTGAAAGCTAAGTTGTTTAAGAACCGCCCATTTACTACAGCGCAATCAATGCCCACGGTGATCGAAGGCGGCGAAGTTTCTTGGAAAGCACCTGGAAATGCCAAAGTAGACACGGACACTTGGACCCGGATTCATACCGGCCATGATGGTTTTGCTGACTGGAGTCACTTCTCTTACACACCAGAATATCGCCACTCTCTTATGGCGACACAGATCGAAGTTGATCAGCCTGAATGGCGAAATATTGTCGTGGAAAGTCAAGGTCCTGTTCAAGTTTGGCTAAATGGAGAATTAGTTTTAAGTACTGATCTGTTTGGCTACATGCAACCGTTATCTCACACAATCAAGTCATTGTTGCCTTCAGGGATCAGCACTTTGATAATTTCACAATGGCAAATCTCGCTTCGAGAAGTACGTCATGCTGTTCGTGTAAAAATTGAAGGTTTGCCTGTTCGAATAGTTATTCCATCTCCCGGCGCAGATGAGTACGCATCTGAAATCGCTGAAAGAGAGCTTGAAAATGTAGCAATTGAACGTTGGGCAAGAACAACTGATTCTGTTGAATTCCATGGCTCACCTGGACTACGAGTTCGGGTTAAGGAGAGCAAGACTCAGGGAGATGGGGTCCCGCTTGTATTTAAGCAAGGCAAAGCAAAGGTGAAAGTCAGTGACATCCGAAGTGCGGCAAAGAAGGCGGAAAAGGCAAAAGCTGCTATCGATGGCGATGTAACTGCAACGATGTTGGATACAGGAGAAATTTTCCTAGAACTTCGCCTCGATTCCCCCAGCACACCAGTCTTTAGAACCTTTAGAACAGCTTATGTTCCAGAACGGGTTCGTACCAGCGTTCCAAAAACATCACCAAAGGTTTGGCGATCAGAAGTAATTGATCATGTTGCAGACAGCTATGCATCTTCTGCACGCGCGCTTGCTCGACTAGATAAAAATGCAAAGTATGTTGTAACCGCCGAAGATCTCAAGCCCGCATTGTCGATGATTTCTTCTCGCGCAGATTGTGCAGATTTCGAAGCAGTTGGCCTGGTACATGTCCTACATAAGTTCCCCGAAAAACAGTGGGAGCCAGGGGTTCGTGAGGAAGTTAAGGCTACCCTACTTAACTTTAAGTATTGGATTGAAGATCCAGGTCTTGATGCAATGTGTTACTTCACAGAGAATCATCAATTTGTGTGGCACACAGCTGAGCACTTAATTGGTGATCTCTTTGCTAACGAAACATTTACAAATGCCAAGTTAACGGGTGCAGCACACTCTGAACACGGCCGAGAAATGGCGCTGGAATGGTTGAAGTTAAAGCTCGAAGGTGGATTTAGCGAGTACGACTCAAATGCATATCTTGCAATTGATACCTTGGCATTAGTTTCATTAATTGAGTTCTCCCCTAACAAGGAGATTCGCCAGTTTTCAGAGGCCCTGCTTGATAAGTTGATGTTCTCTCTGGCCAGTAATTCTTGGCGCGGAGTTCATGGCGCAGCACATGGCCGAAGCTATACAACAACCTTAAGGTCATCACGTTTTGAAGAAACAGCGCCAATCATGTGGGCACTGTGGGGCATGGGCGCGCTCAACCTTGCAGTATTGCCGGTAACAACGTTGATTACTTCAAAGAAGTATGTGCTTCCACCAATGATCGTTAAGGTCGCACATTCACTTAACAAAACATGGCATGGTCGCCAGGTTTATCGCGGTAAGTATCGCTTCACCAGCGACTTGCTAGAACGCCCTTATGCATCTGATCTACATGTATGGCGCACGGGTGATGGAATGTTGTCATCTGTTCAAGATTACCGAGCAGGTTTACCAGGTTTGCAAGAACATGTTTGGGGAGCAACCCTTTCGACAGAGGTTCAGGTATTTGCAAGTTATCCAGCTGCATTTAGTCATGCAACTTCGGTACGTCCAAATTCATGGGCCGGACATCTTGTTTTGCCGCGTGTTCGTCAGTATGAAAATGTCATTCTTGCGATTTATGCATTGAATGATCAGTTATATCCAGATTTCACGCATTTGTGGTTCCCAACTCCGTGGATGGATGAGTTTGTTCAGAAGGGATCCTGGATAGCAGGCCGAGTTGGTAATGGTTACATTGCAGTTGCAACACCTGGTGGTTTTTCTCCGCTTAAGAACGGAGATACGGCCTACCAAGAGTGGCAACCAAATGGCAATGGCGCGCTTTACGTTTCAGTTCTTGGTGACAAAAAGAGCTACACAGATTTCAAGAGTTTTGTTCGCAAGCTCAATGAGCCGACCTTCGATGAGAAAAATCTGACGATTTCGTGGAAGCACAAGCGTCGCTTTGATCTCAATTGGGAAGGTCCGTTCCTTGTAGATGGCATGAGCGAGCAACTTGAAGGTGGCTTACCTGAAATGGCTCCAAGACTTGATAATCCAGCGGTCGCACTCGAATCTAGCGATTCAATTTTTGATGCTGAATTCGGAAAAGAGAAGCTACGCATCGATGTGGTCAATGGAAAGCGACTTCATCCAAAGTCTCAGGCATAACTATGGCCGGTGAGGATACGACTTCTAGCGTTCTTGAAGCGCCACCACTTGCTCCACTTGCCCCATCGGCACTGACCGCTGCTTTTCTCAAGGAAACCGCTGATCGAATTATCAATGCAACATGGGATGCCGGACTTCCGCAATGGTCGTGGGGTGAAGGTGTTTATCTCTTATCCGAAGTTCGCTATTTCGAAACCATTAAGCAACCAATTCCAGATCGACTCATTAATTGGTACTCCGGACGAGGAGCTTTAACATCTGGGCACATCAACAATGTTGCGCCAGGTGCTGCCGCTTCACGTTTACACGCACTTGGGATCATTGACGCGACCACTATTAATTCAACACTTGAACAATGGGTAATGGATCCGGCATCTGCTACTCGTGCTTCAAATGGCGCGGTTGAGCATTGGCCGGGTGGAGTATGGGCAGATACGTGTTACATGATGGGAACTTTTATTCTCAATCATGGCGTTGCAACTAAGAAATCTCAATACATTGAATTTATTGGAGAACAATTAGTTGCGCATATTCAATTGTTGCAAAATCCAGAAACTAAACTCTTTGCACATGGTTCACACAAAGGTGAATCACTATGGAACTACTGGGGTCGAGGCAATGCCTGGATGTCCCTTTCTTGTGTCGAGTTTTTAGATGCATGCCTAGCACTTGCAATTAAACCCGCTACTTTTGAAGTAATTAAGAAAGCACTATCTGATCAATTATCGGCATTGATTCCCTTGCTACCCGATTATGGAATTTGGGATGTGTTGGTAGATCATCAAGTCGAAAACAAAGGGGTTCTAGAAACTTCGGCTACCGCAGGTTTTGGTGCTGCCATGTTGCGAGCCAAAAGACATCTACCGCAAATGCAGGATCAGCTAGACGAGGTTGGAAAAAAGGCGATTGCTGCAGCACTCACTTATGTTGACAGTCATGGAATCCTGACTAGAACAAGCGCCGGAACCGTGCTGCAACTTATACCCTTTGGTTACAGCGTTATTCGCAGCGATCGTATGCAACTGTGGGGGCAAGGTTTGGCGCTAAATGCAATTGCAGCAATGCTGCATCCAGACAAAAACTTTGTGGCTATAGAGGTTTAGTTCCAACTGCTCCAAGGCTTTGCATGAGTATCAACGATTTCAGCAAGTCTTTCTAGGCGCGGAATTGAGATTTCACGTAGCGCCTTTGGAATATCTGGCGAACCAACGATGTCAGCCCACACTGCTCGCCCGGCAAGGAAACCACTTGCTCCACCCATGGCACATGCTTTAACGGCGTCATTAAAGAAAGGTTGCTTCACACCATTAGAAAGAACAACCCATGGCGAACCAATTGCCTCTGAAATTCTGTCAGCATTTTTAGTAACAAGGTTTAAATCACCTTCTCCATGGAATGGAACCTCAGCCTTATACAGATCTGGCTTCCAGGAAGCTGCCTCACGTGCAGCGATAATCAATTCTTCCTCACGGTTGAAACTACGAGAAGAATCCGTAGGAGGCTTGACAATGATTTCGATAATGGATGGAAGGCCAGAAACATCGCACAGCTTATTGAAATCTTCTACTAGCTGCGCACGAACATCTGGAGATTCATCATTGCGCCATAAAACTAAAAACTTTAACCCAACGCTTCCGATATCGCGCATGCGGATGGGATCAACATCTGGATCGATAGCGGTGTCTGTTGCAGCACCACCCGCTGGACCAACTAACAAATCGGCTGCTGCAATTAATCCGCAGTTACCATGAAGTGCCTTTTGATTAATAATTGCATCGATACCAAACTCTTGATCTACAAGTAGTGCTGACGCATACGGTGACAACTCGCGAGCAACATCGACCTTGAATTGAGTGAGCTGCGAATCAGGAACAGGTGTGCTCTGGTGTGGTGCAAACATTCCGCGCAAAGCTTCTCTTTGATCAACAGCAACCATTGCTAACGCACCTGATGGTCTTGCTAATTTAGTTAGTGGTTTTCTCATCAGTGTGCCTCCAGGTATGCGTCGAGTTCAGTAGTGGTTGGAATCTTTGATTGGCCGTCTAGGCCACGACAAGAAAGTGCTGCTACAGCGTTTGCTCTGCGCATTGCTTCCTGCAATGAATAGCCCTGAATCAATTGGGCTACTAGTGCGCCATGAAAAACATCTCCTGCACCAAGCGTGCTTGTAACCTCAACCGTGAAACCAGGCGCCGTGACTAGGCCAGTTTCAGGTGAAAAACCCGCGCTACCAGCAGATCCTTGGGTGGCAACGACGGTGTTTCCTGCTTTCATTGAATCATTTTCTAGCGCCACAGCTAGATCTACACCTGGATAGCGAAGTGCCATTTGGCGATCAGTTGGAACAAAAAGATCAACAACTATTGGATCAAAGGTTTCGACACCATAGCCAGCATCAAATGAAATCTGTGGTCCGTTACCCCGAGCAATTCCTGCTTCATCTAAACGCTTTATGCCGACATGGTCGACATGCACCCACTGCGCATTTGCAATCAACTTCTTGGCCGCTTCGTTGATGGGTGCCTGCGTTACAGGTTGCCTGGTGCTGATTGCTCGAGCACTGTGCTCCTTTGAAGCAACAATGACGCTACCTGCCGTCGGTGTTGTACCAATTGAAATACCTGAGGTATCTACGCCTTCTTGAGCAAATATTCGTAAAACTTCTTTACCATCTGCATCATCACCGATTGTTCCAACAATAGCGCTCTTAATCCCTAAACGACTCAGTGCTACTGCTGCAACCGCTGCCGGACCACCGCCCGCACGTGAGATCTCATTGGCAAGGACGCGTTCATCTTCGGATGGATACTTATCAACAAGTGCAATTGTGTCGATCGTAATTACACCAACGCAAACCGCTTGAACAGAATTCAATTGCTATCTTTTCTCTTTGCATCGGCCAAAGCGGTAGCACGTGCTCCAGTTATGTGTTGCAGGGTTAACTTAGAAGCCAGCTCTCCATTGCCATTTTCAATCGCAGTCAAAATCTCATTGTGTTCACTGCGTGAAATTTCAGAACGTCCAGGCAATCGCAAAGTTGTTTCCATAGACATCTTCATTACATCTTGCAATACGTTTAAAGTCTGGTTAATGAAACGGTTTCCAGCGATGCCAACAATTGTTAAGTGAAACTTGGCGTCCAATGCCTGTAGTTGATCAAAATCAATAGGTTCAATCGCGGTGATGGTATCTATTTGATTAAGAGTTGCACGTAGCAAGCGAATATCCTCTTTTGTAGCCTTTTCTGCCGCCCATTTAGAGGCTGGAACTTCCAGAACTTCGCGGGCATCAAATAGCTCATTAAGTCCATGAGTTTTAGTCATCACCGATGCACGCAGTTCTTGAGCAACAACTGGTTCTTGAACAAATGTTCCCTGTCCATGCTTGATTTGAACTAATCCTTGTGCCTGCAATATATGCAGAGCTTCGCGCAAACTTGGACGGCTAACTTCAAGCAAGTCAGCCAATTGACGTTCTGGAGGCAACTTGTCTCCTGGGCTTAACTTCTGTATCTCAATTAGCTCAATCAGCTGAGTTGCAATACGAGCAGCACGTTGAGGAGCTAGTGGCGCTACTGCACTCATTACTACCCCTTTACCGCGCCGGCGGTTAATCCAGCGATGAATGAACGTTGCATGAACAGGTACATGATAATCATAGGAAGTGATGCAACCATAACAGCAGTGAAAAGCATTGAGAAGCTTACAAAATACTCACCGCGATAGGCCAACATAGCAAGTGGCAAGGTTTTCTTCTCTGATTCTTGAATCAACAAAAGCGGCCACAAGAGATCATTCCAGTTGATAACAAAAAGGAAAATCGCCGTTGCGCCCATCGCTGGCTTCGAGAGTGGAAGTGCGATTGAGCGATATATTCGTAATGGTGATGCTCCATCAACCTCAGAAGCCTCATACATTTCCTTTGAAACTTGTCTGAAAAATGCACTCAGAATAAATATGGAAATAGGAAGCGTTGTTGTCACATTAATTAAAATCAAACCGATGTACGAGTTGGTTAAGCCTAGATCTCTAAAGATGTAATAGATCGGAACAAGATTTATCTGCGCCGGAATTGCTAGACCCAGGGCAAAAAGCCCAGCTAACACCTTGCCTGAAACTGTAATCATTCTGGCGATGGCAAAGGATGCAAGGCTTGCCAAAATCAAAGTTAAAACAACTGATGAAACAGTGACAAAGACGCTATTGCGAAAACTGACATCGAGATCGCTGTCACTCAAAAGACGGGTGTAGTTGCCCAGACTCCAAGTCTCCGGCAAAGAAAGTGGCTTGTTGTAAACCTCGGCATCGGTCTTGAATGAGCCCAAAACTACAATCAATGAAGGCACAAGAATCATTGCAGCAAAGGTGACTAAGGCTATAACTCTAGATACTTTATACATTTTGGGACCTTCTCACTTTTCGTACCTCTTACCAAATGCTTGACGTTGTAACCAAGTAATTAGAATCATGACAATAACCATGAAAATTGTTTGCGCAGCTGCGTATCCCAATCTCAGTTCATTAAAGAGTGTCAGATAGATCAACGTACTGAAAATATTGGTTGAGTTATCTGGCCCAGCTGTCGAATTTGTCATGACCATAATGAGGTCGAATGCACGGAAAGATTGAATGGTCGTGTAGGCCATTACGACTAATGTTGTTGGCATCGCCATCGGCCACGTTACATTTCTGAACTGCTTCCAGCGAGATGCACCATCAACCTCTGCCGCTTCATAAAGCTCCTTCGGGATTTGCTGTAAGCCAGCGATGTAGACAACCATCATCTGCCCCGTGTGGAACCACACCTGAGTGAAAGCAATCGCGTATAAAGCGCTACTTTCATCTCCTAGCCAATTCAGGGATAAGAAACTAAGCCCAATTTTGTTGAAGAATAAGTTAATTGCACCGAAGTTTGGATCGTAAAGGAACAACCAAATCATTCCTACAGATACAGAACTTAAGATTGTGGGGAAAAAGAAAAGAGTTCTTAAAGCGATATTTACCTTAGTGTTGTTTACGAGATAAATCGCAAATAGCAGAGCAAACATGGTCTGGAAAATCACTACGAGGAAAGTAAATTCTAAATTGTTTCCTAGAGTTTTATAAAAAAGATCATCGTTAGTTAGAAGATTAGTAAAGTTTCTAAAGCCGACAAATTCGGGCTCTGTGATGCCGTCCCAGCGGCGAGTAGCAAATTGCAAATTTTGTAGCGCTGGATACAAATAAAAAGCTAAAAATAAAGCCAGTGCTGGAAGCCCCATTAGGTAATAGGTAAGGGAATCCTTCTTTCTTTTCTTACGGGTACCCGAAAGACCGCTCCCACCTTTGGTGGGAGCGGTCTGTGTAAGGGTTGCCTTATTAATTACCCAGCCAGCTTTTGCTTAATCTGGCGTGAGAAATCAGTCAGCACTTCTTCGGTGCTCTTGCCACCGACGATCTGAATGAGCGCGTCCTGAGTCAAGTCTGATACCGCAGTATTCAGAATCAAGAAACGTGGTGCGAGCATTGTGTTCTTCGCTTGGAAAGCAGAAGTGTTAAGTAGATCAATGTTTGTGTATGTAACATCGAGAACGTTAACGTGCTGAGTTGTTGCGTTTCCGTAGATTGCCGCTACAGGTCCAGTTGCTAGATATGACAGGAATGAAAGGGCAATCTTTTGGTTAGTAGTTGATGACTTAGCATTCACGCTTAGGTTGAATGTGTTGTTCATGATTCCTTCAGCAATTACCTTGCCATCAGTTAGAACCATGCTCAATAGATTCATTTTTCCACCAAGTGCTGGATTAAGAGCCTTAACTGCGCCCATTGAGAAAGTACCTGTAGGAAGAATTGGTGACTTTCCTGTAGCAAACAAGTTAAGAGCTGATGCTTCTGTAACTCCAGTTGGGTTATCTGGGAAACAGCCTGCTTGGCGTAGCTTGACGTAGATATCAGCAACACCCTTAAACCATGGTGAAGTTAGGTCAATCTTTCCGGCATTTAGATCTTCAAGGTTCTTTGATAGATCTGCATAACTTGCTGCAGAGTTCATCAAAGCAGAGTTTGAAATCTGTGCAGCTTGTCCGCGAGTTGCTCCTGGCCATGCAAGAGGAACATATCCCTTGGCCTTTGCATCCTTACACCAAGCGGTCCATTGAGTTAGGTTCTTTGGGAAAGCCCACTTCTCTTTAGCCCAGATTTCAGTGTTGTAGACAGGGTTGTTAAATAGGTAGTGGTAAGGAACACCAAGCACCTTGCCATCTACAGTGCCCGCAGTAAGTCCCTTAGATACAAGGTTCTGCTTTACGAAACGTTGGTTTGAAATGTTTAGTGTTAAACCGCTGTTGACGAAATCATTGAAAATTGATCCACGTGCAGTTGCAAACAAAGCTGCGCGAGGGTTAGCCAAGATTTGTACACGCGCAGTTGCGTTGTAATCAGTTGTAGTTTTGATTACCTGAGTAATTTTAGTACCTGGGTAGCGTGCCTCGTAGTTCGAAATAATCAACTCGAAGTGTGCTTTATCTTCTGGACGGTAGTGCCAGAATTCGATTGAACCCTTTGGAGGTGTTGATGCCCCAACTGGATTTGCATTTGTTGCGGCAAGACGTACACGCTGCCAAGTGAGCTTGCCACTTGAGTTAGCTGCACAAATTAGAGATTTTGAGCTAGTACCTGTGCTTACGCCTTCTGTTGTACAGCGCTTACCGAATGTTGGAACTTCGTTAGCGTTAGCAACTGCAAGTGGAGTGATAACAAGTGCCGCAGCAACTGTTGCAACTACACCAGCACGGAGTGAAGCAAAGGCTTTGTGTCCTTTAGTTTTC
>Ga0207940_1000249_pt1 | contig 18984 bp, 22 predicted proteins | sample LakMenEpi06Jul12_FD_150676 | JGI IMG/M metagenome (GOLD analysis project Ga0207940, IMG submission 150676) | Freshwater microbial communities from Lake Mendota, WI - 06JUL2012 deep hole epilimnion (SPAdes) | ecosystem: Environmental > Aquatic > Freshwater > Lake > Epilimnion/Euphotic zone ... | reverse complement strand
ATGCACCGCGTATGCAAAGTCAACTGCTGTTGAACCTTTTGGCAATGCTAGAATTTTTCCTTTGGGGGTAAACACATAAACTTCGTCAGGGAAAAGATCAACTTTTAAATGCTCTAAGAATTCGAGTGAATCAGCGCTATCTGATTGAATCTCTAAAAGACGTTTTAACCACTGATGCGTTTGCTGTTGAAGTTCAGTAAGGTGTGCGTCTTTCGTTTTATAAAGCCAATGCGCTGCGACGCCTGCTTCTGCAAGTTTGTGCATTTTTTCACTACGAATTTGCACTTCAATAGGGGTGCCGAAAGGTCCAAATAAACTTGTATGAAGAGATTGATAACCATTAGCTTTTGGAATGGCAATGTAATCTTTGAATTTCCCTGGAAGAGGTTTATATAAGCTATGTAATGCGCCTAATGCAGAATAAGCATCATTCGCTTCTTTCACAATAATCCTAAAGGCATAGATGTCGTTGATTTGTGCAAAAGACATGCTTTTTTCGCTCATCTTTTTATAAATACTATAAGTATTTTTTTCTCGCCCTGAGACTTCTGCATCCATTTTCATCTCAGTTAATTTTTGTTGGATAGCTGCCGTAATTTTCTCAACGACTTCGCGACGATTGCCTCGAGAAGCTTTCATAGCTTTTTGAATCGCACGATAGCGCATGGGGTAGAGGTGTTTAAAACTTAAATCTTCAAGCTCTTGATAAATGGCATTTAAACCTAATCGATTTGCAATAGGTGCATAAATATCATGAGTTTCTTGCGCGATACGTTTTTGTTTTTCAGGTCTTAAAACATCTAACGTTTGCATATTATGAAGACGATCAGCTAACTTTACTAAAATAACACGAACGTCATTTGACATTGCCAGTAACATTTTTCTAAAATTTTCGGCTTGCGCTTCTGTCGCATCTTGAAATTCAATTTTGTCGAGCTTAGATAAACCGTCGACTAATACAGAGACTTGTTTGCCAAATTTTTTTTCAATTTCTTTATTGGTAATGGTTGTATCTTCAACAACATCATGAAGAAGGGCTGCAAGAATTGTAGGGGCATCAAGATGAAGCTTAGCTAAAGTACATGCTACAGCAACAGGGTGCACAATGTACGGCTCACCACTTCTTCTGGATTGGCCGTGATGTGCTTCTTCACTAAATCGATAGGCATCCCATATCTTCTGGATATCTTTCGTTTTTAAATAAGTCTTAAGGAGGATTGTGAGTTCCGACGCTTCGTTATCGACAGGCAGTAACGGAAGTGGCGGTGTTTTTTGAGCATCCGCTTTATTAAAATGAGCGGTACTAGCCATGGTCTTTTTCTCTTGAGGGGGCTTTAAGCCCTATTTAAGAAATTTAGTATGTTGTTTTTCTATTTAAGATATCAAGACCAACTTTACCTGCTGCGATTTCTCTTAATGCTAATACCGTAGGCTTGTCTCTTAAGCCATGCGTGCTTACTAAAGCTTCAGCACCATTAGCTAATTGTCTTGCGCGGTAAGCGGCAGCTAAAGTAAGTTTAAAGCGATTAGGAATCATCTCTAAACAATCATCTACTGTAATTCGTGCCATGTTATTTCTCCAAATTTCAAGTCAAGTTTTTAATTAAGTGGCTATGTCGTGTAAGCTGAATATGACACATTAATCGAGTGGATCGAATAATAGCCATAAGATCGTGGAGCGCTACTTCAAAGTCATCATTGATTGTAACATAATCGAACTCATCTACATGGCTCATCTCTTCTCGCGCAGCCGCAAGTCTCATTGCAATCGTTTCTTCACTATCATGTCCGCGGTTATTTAATCTTTCTGCAAGCGTTTCAACAGAAGGTGGCAATACAAAAATTGATACAGCCTCTTTAAATTGGGCTTTGAGAGCCTGGGCGCCTTGCCAATCGATTTCTAGAATCACATCTTTTTTTTGATCGAGAATGGACTGCACTGATTTTTTACTTGTGCCATACATACCACCATGGCATTCGGCAGATTCTAAAAATTCACCTTTCTTCTTCAAATCTATAAAGGTTACTTCATCAACAAAATGATAATCCACACCATCTACTTCACCTGGCCGAGGTTTACGGGTTGTGTGAGACACAGAAGCTTGAAGATCTCTGTCTTTATTTAATAGGGCTTTTACAAGTGTCGTCTTACCGGCACCGGAAGCTGCTGCAATAATAAATAAATGGGCTTGGCTCATAGATATTCTTTAGTCGTTATTATTCAATATTCTGAATTTGTTCGCGCATTTGCTCAATCAAAACTTTTAAATCCACTGATATTTGTGACGTTTTAGGTGAAATGGATTTCGAACCTAAAGTATTCGCCTCACGATTTAGTTCTTGCATCATAAAGTCTAGTTTTTTACCAATGGCCCCATCAGTTTTAAGTAAACGTCTAACTTCATCAATATGGGATGTAATTCTATTAAGCTCTTCATCAATATCCATCTTTTGAATAAAGATAAGAAACTCTTGCTTCAATCGATCATCATCGATCGCGATCAAAGCTTGCTTAAATTTATCTTCAATCTTAGTTTGATAATCTTTGATTAAAATGGGTAGGATTTTTTTAGCTTCGCCTACGAGTACCTCAATATCTTTTAATTTATCCAATAAAATCTTTTGTAATTTTTCACCTTCACGCGCTTTAGATAATTGAATTTCTAATAAGGCTTCTTTGAGATTTTTTTTAAGATCTTGTTCGAGCATATTCATGTCCACGGATTGGTCGTGCATGATTTCACTCGTTTTTAAGATGTCGAGGGCATTAATCGGTTGTACATGGGAGAAATGTTTTGCAATTTCATCGACTGAGCTAGCGAGTTGTTTTAACTTCGCTGGATCTACATTTTTAACATCAAGTGCATGTGTTTTAGATTTGAAATAGATTCTGCAATCTACTTTACCTCTTTTAATTTCGGCTGATATCAGATCTCGAATCATAGGCTCGAAAGATCTTAAAGATTCATCCAATTTAACCTGGAGTTCTAGATATCGATTATTTAAAGACCGAAATTCAAGGAGCAAGATACCTTGCTGCGTATCTGCTTCTTTAAAGGAAAAACCGGTCATACTTAAAGCCATAAGGTATCCAATACGATGTTTAAATGTCATTTTATCAATCTATAGTTGCATTTGCGACTAAAACCTTTAAATGACAAGATATCAATCAATTAAAGCTAGCTTATAATGACGACTTCTATCGAGGAAGAAGACTATGAGATTAAATCAACGCGCTCACAACCAATTAAGACCGGTTGAAATTATTAGGCATTACACAAAACATGCAGAAGGCTCCGTCTTGATTAAATTCGGTGACACACATGTGCTTTGCACTGCAAGTATTGATGAAAAAGTACCTTCTTTTTTAAAGGGTCAGAGTCAAGGTTGGATTACGGCTGAATATGGCATGCTCCCGCGATCGACAGGATCGAGAATGGATAGAGAGGCGGCACGCGGAAAGCAATCTGGTCGGACGCAAGAAATACAACGTCTTATTGGGCGTAGCTTGCGCGCGATTATTGATTTAAAAAAACTGGGTGAACGCACCATTCAAATTGATTGCGACGTCATTCAAGCCGATGGTGGCACACGCACAGCTAGCATTACAGGTGCTTATGTCGCGGTACATGATGCTATTAAACATCTGATGGATAAAAAACTCATTTCAGAATCGCCGCTCATTGATTCTGTGGCAGCCATCTCTGTAGGGCTCCGCGAAGGAAACCCACTATTAGATTTGGATTACAGTGAAGATTCAAGTTGTGACACAGACATGAATATTGTCATGACGGGCTCAGGAGGTTTTGTGGAAATTCAAGGTACCGCAGAAGGAACACCTTTTTCGCGTGAAATGATGGACCAGATGTCTGACCTTGCTGCACAAGGCATTAAAGAGCTCATTCAATTACAAAAAAATGTTTTAAAGTAATTTCATGAAGAATCAAATCGTCATTGCAACAAGCAATGCCAAAAAACTCATCGAAATTCAATCGATCTTAGAAGATATGAACGTTGAGATACTTCCTCAATCACATTTTAAAATTGATGCCGCTGAAGAGCCTTTTTATACATTCCTTGAGAATGCACTTGTTAAAGCAAGGCATGCAAGTCGCTTGTCTAAATTACCTGCCATTGCAGATGATTCAGGTATTTGCGTGGATGTCTTGGACGGCAAACCTGGAGTCTTATCGGCCCGATTCGCAGGTGAACCTTCATCAGATCAAAAAAATAATGAAAAACTTTTAAAAAGTTTAGAAAACGAATCGAATCGAAAAGCACATTACACTTGTGTCATTGTCTTTGTAAAACATGAATTTGATCCTGAACCTATTGTTGTTGAAGGAACATGGCATGGGGAGATTTTAAAATCCCCCAGAGGCTCTGGTGGGTTTGGTTATGACCCCTTATTTTTAGATCATATGACTGAAAAAGCTGTGGCAGAATTACCATCAGACGTCAAAAATCGAATTAGTCATCGCGGACAAGCGTTACATAAACTTAAATTAAAACTGAATCAGATTTATGGATAAATTAAAAAATAAATGGCCTACTTGGATTCGTGACGATAAATCCGTCGTGTCATGTACAGAAAAAATTAAAGTCATGAAAGAAAACTTTGATGAATTAAAGCAGCTTTCTCAAGACGCTATTGAAGATGGTCTTTTAATGGAAGTCTCTGAAAAGCAAATGAAAGAAGCGCTTCATCAAATGGTTGATGATCTTATTAATCCATACTTAAAAAATAAATAAGTCTTCTATGAGTCAAACATCAAGACTCGCCATGCCACCCCCACTCTCGCTTTACATTCACATCCCTTGGTGTGTCAAAAAATGTCCCTATTGTGATTTTAATTCGCACGAACATAAAGAAGCTCAAAATTTTACTGATTTAGAATCCATGTATGTGGATGGGCTTATTAAGGATCTTGAGTTTTCATTACCTAAGATTTGGGGAAGAAAAATTCACTCCATTTTTTTTGGAGGTGGCACCCCAAGTTTGTTTAGTGGGAAAGCTATTCAGAAAATTTTAAGTCAGGTTCGTGCACTGACGCCTATTTTGTATGATGCCGAAATTACACTTGAAGCCAATCCAGGAACTATAGATACCAATCATTTTGAAGGATATAAAGATGCTGGCGTCACAAGAGTATCTTTAGGCATTCAATCATTTAATAATACCCATCTGAAAGCATTAGGTCGTATCCACGATAGCAGTGAAGCCAAAAAAGGTATTGAAATTGCAATGCGTCATTTTGATGAAGTGAATTTAGATTTAATGTATGCATTACCTCAGCAAACATTAGATGAAGCGATAGACGATGCCAAAACTGCGACTTCTTTTAATACACAGCACTTATCTTTTTATCATTTAACGATTGAGCCTAATACATTCTTTTTTAAACATCCCCCCAAATTACCGCTCGATGATGAAAGTGCAGTAATGCAGGAAACTATTGAAGATATTTTAAGCCAGCATGGTTATGAGCATTATGAAACATCTGCTTTTGCAAAACCTAAATCACAATGCCAACATAATCTTAATTATTGGCAGTTTGGTGATTATCTAGGTATAGGAGCGGGTGCTCATAGCAAGCTAACTTTTCATGACAAGATGATTCGCGAGAGTCGATATAAAAATCCGAAACAATATATGGAACATATAAAAATGCAAAATATGATTGAATCAGAAACGATTATTCATGAAAATGATTTAGTTTTTGAATTTATGATGAATCATTTACGTCTTATTGATGGATTTAGCATTCAAAGTTTCGAAGAAAAAACAGGTTTAAATATTTCATCTATTAATAAAGAACTCAAAACTGCGATAGATAAAAAACTGATTACCAAGGATCATGAAATGATTAAGCCAACACTTCTAGGTCAGCGATTCTTAAATGACCTATTGAGTATTTTTTTAAAGTAGAATGAAATTATGAAATTTGCAAAAATAAATAACGAACTTACCGTCTCTGATCAAATCACGATTGAAGACTTAAAAGAAATTCAAGCACAAGGCTACAAAACTATTTTTTGTAATCGCCCTGACCAAGAATCCGAAGGACAACTAGCGTTTTCAGCTATTGAAAAAGAAGCTCAAAATTTAGGTATCAAAGCCATCCATCAACCTGTGATTGGTGGGCAAATTTCAGATGATGATATTACTCAATTTGGTTGCTATTTCGAGGCGGCTCAAAAGCCTGTCTTTGCTTATTGCCGAACTGGTACAAGATGTTCAACGCTTTGGGCTTTGTCACATGCAAAAAAATTGCCTATTGATGAAATTTTAAACAAAACTCAGATCGCAGGCTACGACTTATCTCCATTGCTAGATCGGCTTAATTCCCTTAAATAACTTTTACTTGATCTATATCAAGTCTACTTTCCCTTATAAGCCATAAAATTACCCTGTCATTAATAGGGAAATATTATGCAAAAATCACTCATTACCATTTTAGTTGCTGGTCTTATGGCACCAGCTTTATCTTTCGCCGAAAAAGGTGACATTGTAGTTCGTGCAAGAGTAACTCATATCGCACCAGATGAGTCTAGTCATCTAGTATCAACTGTAGGTGATAAATTGGAAGTCAATAGCAATACAATCCCTGAAATCGATTTTTCTTACTACTTTACAAAAAATATTGCGGCTGAATTAATTCTCGCTGTTGGTTCAAGACATGATGTCAATATTGGTGGATCAGGAGCTAACGCTGGTGCAAAGTTAGGTAGTATCAACCTTTTACCCCCAACACTAACTGCGCAATGGCACTTTAACCCAGATCAAACAATTGATCCTTATGTTGGCGCTGGGATGTCTTATATTAGAGCAATGGATAGAAATTTAAATTTAGGCACAACAGGTATTACTGTTGAAAGAAATATGTTTGGCCCAGCCCTTCAAGCAGGAGCCGATTACAATCTTCCAAACAAATGGTTAGTTAATTTTGATGTAAAAAAAATCTGGTTTAGTACAGATGTTAGTACAACTACAAAAATTGATAATCTTGATATTGATCCCTGGGTAGTAAGTTTTGGTGTAGGTAAAAAGTTTTAGTAGCAAATAATGCTAGGTCCACTAGCATTTCCCCTTAAGCCTCTATACCTCCAAAGATAGAGGCTTTTTTTATTGGCACCACAATTTCATAGGATGAATAAGATCCATCCAAATTGCCCAGGATGCCGCAATCATTAATAACACCCCTGCAATTCGCATACCTTGGGTTTCATTAAGCCACAATTTTCCATTTTTTATCTTCATCCAAATAATTGGACTAACAACCAAAGAAATACTTGTGCCCAGTGCAAAAAACATCATGGAAAGTGTGCCGTTTAAAATATTTAAAGTGAGCGCTGCAACAAGCAATGCAGAATATAGAAGTCCGCAGGGCATAAGCGACCAAAGTACGCCTAATAAAAAATTACTTCTCAACGTTTTCGAAAATTTTTGTATCGTATTCCAAATTGATTCACCGATATGATCGATCCATTGAGGTTGCTTGGCATAAATCAACATCAACAATCCCCACACAAAAATAAAGCCATGAAAGAAAGTCCAGATGGGATGAAGTGACATAGATTGATTTGAAAACCAAGCGAGGCTATTAACAGAATAAGCAGCAACGCCGCCCAAAACTCCATAGCCTAGGATGCGACCTAAATGAAATTGCCAAACCTGACGAAATCCTTGTGCGCTAATTGCAGTGCATGGTGCACCACACATCGCGATGCAATGTGGGCCGCCCATCAGTCCCATAAAGAAGATTGACAAAAAAACCGAAAATTGGAAAAGCATTATAGAATTTTAGAAAACCGCGTACGATTTTTATCTAATTGCAAGTATCGATCAAAAATCATTGCAATTGCTCTTACAAAAAACCAGCCGACCTCTGTGACCTGAATACCTGAGTCATCTAACTCTACAAAATCTTTTTCTTTAAAATTTTGAAGTTGTATCATTTCAGATGAGAAGTATTCTTTAAAGTTAATTAAATAAGCTAATTCAATTGACTCGTAATCTAACCGACCCTGACACATAACTTCCATAATGACTGCTCGTCGCACAATGTCATCTTTAGAAAGGGCTAAGCCTTTAAAAATTGGAAAGCGTCCGTGATTAAGATAGTCATAATAATCTACAAGCTGTTTTGTATTTTGATTGTAATTCGCCCCCACGCGGCCGATTGCTGAAACACCGAATGCAATAATGTCACAATCAGGTTGTGTACTATAGCCTTGAAAATTTCGATGTAATCTTCCTTGTCTTTTTGCAACTGCTAAATTATCTGTAGGCAAGGCAAAATGGTCCATACCTACATAGACATATCCAGCTTTAAGAAATTTTTGAATTGCTAAACACAACATTGAAATTTTATTTTTTGCAGTTGGAATATCATTATTATCAATACGTCGCTGCGGTTTAAAACGTTCTGGTAAATGTGCGTAAGCATATAAAGCGATACGATCTGGCTTTAAACTAATCACTTGATCTAGGGTTTGATTGAATGTTTCAATTTTCTGAAGTGGCAGCCCATAAATTAAATCTATATTAATTGAATCATAACCATCTTTATGAACTTCATTTATCAAACTGGCCACCTGATCAAATGGTTGTATACGATTCACTGCTTTTTGCACCTCAGGATTAAAATCCTGAATACCAAAGCTTAAACGGTTAAAGCCAATCTCTCTTAACTTTTTTAATCGCTTCTCATCAACTGTTCTAGGATCTACTTCGATCGAATATTCCCCTTGAGGGCTTAGAACAAAAACCTCCTTAAGTTTGTTAAAAAGCTCTTGGATTTCTTCATCTGAAAAAAATGTAGGTGACCCTCCACCAAGATGTAACTGATTCACAACTTGTTTTTGGCCTAAGTAATCCAGATGTAAATCAATTTCCTTCTTTAAATAATTAAGATATTCACGAGAACGTTCATGATGTTTAGTCACAATTTTATTGCAAGCGCAGTAAAAACAAAGTGACTCGCAAAAAGGAATATGTACGTAAATTGATAATGGTTGATTAATTGATCGTACACGCCTTTGTTCTAAAGCTTCTTTGTAAGCAGTTTCAGTGAAAGCTTCTACAAATCGATCTGCGGTAGGGTATGAAGTATATCTTGGCCCACTAACATCGAATTTTTGCAAAAGCGACTCCGAAATAGGCGATGAAGTTAAATCGTTTGGCTTATTTTCGAAGGTAATATCCATAAGATATTAATGTGCCATAACGTCAAATTGTGATCTTTGACGTAAATCAAAAAATGCTCATCTATTCATGGGTCAATGAATAAGCTAAACTAACCCTTTAAAGGATAAGTAATTTTCCATGAAAGCTGAAGTATTCAAAGTAGCCTGTTCTAGCTGTAACCTCCGAGAACTATGTATGCCTGTTGGTTTTGATCAGAAAGACATGCATAAACTTGATGAAATTGTCACCGTACGTAAAAAAATTAAGCAAGGCGATTTGCTCTTTGAAAATGGAGAAATATTTACTTCGCTTTATGCTATTCGTACAGGATTTTTTAAAACTTCTGTAGCATCAGAAGATGGGCGCGAACAAGTCACAGGCTTTCAAATGGCCGGCGAAATTATTGGTCTTGATGGAATTGTAAATGATCGTCACACTTGTAACGCTCTTGCTCTAGAAGATGCGGAAGTCTGTGTCATGCCTTTTGATCACATTGAGGATTTATCACGTGAATTTCCTGTATTACAAAAGCATGTGCATAAAATTATGAGTCGTGAAATTGTTCGCGAACATGGCATGATGATGCTTCTAGGAAATATGTCAGCTGAAGAAAGACTCGCTAACTTTTTAGTAAATCTCGTGCAAAGACTTTTTGCACGAGGTCAATCGCAATCAGAATTTATATTAAGAATGTCTCGTGAAGAAATTGGCAGTTATTTAGGTCTTAAACTTGAAACTGTTAGCCGTACTTTTTCAAAATATAGTGAAGAAGGCATCATTGAAGTTAAACAAAAGCATATTAAAATTCTAAAACCAGATTCACTAAAACAACTTGTTAAATTACCTAATTGCAATTAAAAAGCTCTTCACATGAGCCTGTCTAAACAATATCTTAATATTCATGACCACAGCCGGGAATTAAGTGGGCTTAAATATATTTACTCGGTCATTTCAAGGCGAGCTGGTGGCTTATCTATTGGTGTTAATCTGAATGTCAATAATGCATGTAATTGGCAATGTATATATTGTGAGATTCCCAATCTTACTCGTGGCACACCTCCACCTATCGAATTAGAATTGCTCGAACATGAGCTGCGCTCTTTTCTTCATGAAATTATTTATGGTGATTACATGGAAAAAAATGTATCTGTTGAAGATCGTCATTTAAAAGATATTGCTTTTTCAGGAAACGGGGAGCCTACAAGTGCCGAAGAGTTTCCAGAAGTTATTTTGATTGTAAAAAAATTACTCGAAGAATTTAATCTACTACATAAAATCAAAGTACGTCTCATTACTAATGGAAGTTTAATGCATAAAGCATCTGTCATCAAAAGTGTTGAAATGCTAAAAGAAATGAATGGTGAAGTTTGGTTTAAAGTGGATGCTGCAACTGAAGAAAGTATCAAGACAATTAATCAGGTTAATATGAAACCATATCAAATATTAGAACGCCTTCGAAATAGCATAAACGTTTGCCCCACTTTTATACAAACTTGTATTTTCACCATTGATGGAAAAGGCCCAAGCGAAAAGGATATTGATGCTTATATACAATTAGTGAGCGAAGTTAAAAGTAATATCCAGGGTGTCCATCTTTATGGATTGGCTAGGCCTTCGTTACAACCCCAAGCTAAGAATCTGGGCCGCATTGCGGAAGAAGCGCTTGAAGGTATTGCAACCAAATTACGTAGTCTTAATATTGCAACAACTGTAAGTTATTAATATGATTTAGGCTTGATTCCGGTTTGCGCATTATTGCGAGCTTGTGTTGCAGGCGCCATTGGGTCTCTTTCTTCATTGGTCGTTTTATTAATTTCGATACCCTTTTGATAGTAATTATCAATTACAGCATCGGGCCTTGTCACTGCTAAATAGTAAGTCACGAATGAAGCGATCACAACAGAAACTGGGCCGGCTAAAATAAGCCACACGTATCCATTTTTCCACCAAATTGTATTATTTTGATTTTCCATTTTTTTATCCTTAATTTCTCGGCACAATAAATGTCGACTCTTCTCTTACAATCTCATGCGTTTCTTCAGATTCTATTCTAAACATAATTTTATGCGACCCCGATTTTTCAATACCATCTGGAATTTGAACTCTGACAGGAACCCATCGTGACTCAGTTGCTTTGATAGCAACTGTTTTGTTAGGTTCTAAATTATCTGAATCAACAACAATATTATTAAGTCCTTCTATATAAATTTTATAATGCTGTCCTTCTTCAAGGGCATTCATAATATTTAATCGATATACATTCTCAAGCATTCCACCATCAACTAGCCGAGCCATCACACCTCGATCTCTCACCACATCAATTCTAAAAGAATTTCTAAATGTTAGGCCCCATAAAACTCCACCAATAATAATAGCCAATACAAAACCATATATAAGTACTCGCACTCTAAAAATATTCCTGATCATTTCCTGCTTAGACCAATGATTAATTAAAGCATTCTCTGTCGTAAATCTTATCAGTCCTCTCGAGTAGCCGACTTTATCCATCACCGAATCACATGCGTCAGCACAAGCTCCACAACTAATACATTCATATTGAAGACCTTCACGAATATCAATACCTGTTGAACATACCTGGACACAAATATTACAATTGATACAGTCGCCAAGTGCTTGATGATCTAAATGTTTTGACCTGCCTCCCCTAGGCTCGCCTCGCTCTTTGTCATAACTTACAATCAATGTATCTTTATCAAACATGGCACTCTGAAATCTTGCATAAGGACACATGTACTTACATACTTGTTCACGCATAAAGCCTGCATTGCCATAGGTTGCAAAAGTATAAAAACATAACCAAAAAGTTTCCCAAGTTCCTGTAGTGAGATATCTAACTTCAGTAAAGAGATCTCTGATTGGCGTGAAATATCCCACAAAAGTAAATCCGGTCCAGAATGCAAAAACTAGCCATACAATATGTTTGCTTGTACGAATACCGAATTTTTTGGGTGTCCAAGGCATATCATCCAATTTTTTTCTTGCAATGTGGTTGCCTTCAATTTTTGATTCAATCCACATAAAGATTTCTGTATAAACAGTTTGCGGGCATGCAAAACCACACCATAATCTTCCTGCAACTGCTGTAAAGAGAAATAAAGATAGCGCTGAAATAATAAGAATTGCGGTGAGGTAAATGAGATCCTGTGGGTATAAAACTAAACCATAAATATAAAAACGCTTTCCATCTAAATCAAAAAGAAGTGCTTGGCGACCACCCCATTGCAACCAAGGCATGCCATAGAAATAAATTTGTGTAAGCCACGCCATGAGCCAGCGTAATTTCGAAAAAAATCCTTGCACACCTCTTGTCTGAATTTTTCCTTGTGATGTATAAAGTGAAATGACTTCGTCTTTTGGAAGAAGTCTATTCGATTCAGATGAATTCATTAGAGAACTGCTAGAAAATTAATGATTTGACATGCCCCAGACATAGCTTGTGAGTACATGAATTTGTTCTGGCGAAAATTTCTCTTGCCACTGAGGCATTTGATTTGTTTTACCTTCGTGAATACGTTTAACAATATTTGCCTCACCGGCGCCATGCAACCAAATGCTGTCAGATAAATTTGGCGCTCCTAGAAGTTGATTGCCTTTGCCATCTGTTCCATGACATGCAGCACAAACTGTTGTGAATTTCTCTTTCCCTAATTCTGCCCGCTTAGCATCATGCTGATTATTAGATAAACTTAATACATAATGAGTTACATTTTTAATCTCGTCATCGTTACCAATAAGAGAAGCCATTGGAGGCATCACACCCATGCGACCCTTAATAATAGTTTCTTTAATGTTTTCAGGTGATCCGCCATAAAGCCAATCGCGATCAGTTAAATTTGGAAAACCTCTTGAACCTCGAGCATCGGACCCATGACATTGTGCACAGCTGTTTAAGAATAATCTCTGGCCAATACCTTTAGCGTCTTCATTTTTTGATAAATCTTCAATAGACATAGCTGCATATTTTGCATAAATGGGTTCCAGCGCTTTATTGGCTTCTGCTATTTCTTTGTCATATTGTTTATTTTTAGTCCATCCCAGTTGTCCTTCATAGCTCCCGAGACCTGGATATAAAACCAAATAAACCAAACTAAATACAATCGTGATTGCAAACAATCGAACCCACCATACAGGTAATGGATTATTCATTTCTTTAAGATCTTCATCCCACACATGACCACTTGTGCCATCTTTGCTTTTTGTAACTTTAGTTTTACTTGTTTTCCATAATAATAATGCGCAAGCTAAGATGCCACCGAGCGATATAACATTAATAAACATTGGCCAAAAGTCATTTATAAAATCATTCATGTTCTTTTACCTTTTTTAGCAACAATTTTTTTATGTTTTACAGGCTTTACATCTTCTACAAATGGTAAATTTGCGGCCTCTTTAAAATCTCGACTATTTCTTTTTTTCCAAGTCCAAAAAAGAATAGAGACAAATACAACAAAACTCCCGACAGTTGCAATTGATCTTAAATCGTTAATATTCATCAAAATCCTTATTTAAGATTTATGCCAAGCACTTGTAAATAACTGATCAGTGCATCAAGCTCTGTTTTATTTTTGACTGCATCTGCCCCGCCTTTAATATCTTCATCGGTATATGGCACACCTACCATTCTTAAGGCCTTCATTCTTTGAGCTACAACTGTTGAATCAACTTCTGTTTTTTCAAGCCAAGGATAAGCCGGCATAATCGACTCAGGAACTACATCTCTTGGATTATTTAAATGTATGCGTTGCCATTCGTCGCTATAGCGTCCACCTACTCTAGCTAAATCAGGGCCTGTGCGTTTGCTACCCCATTGAAATGGATGGTCATAAACAGATTCGCCTGCCACTGAATAATGCCCGTACCGAAGTGTTTCAGCTCGAAATGGGCGAATCATTTGTGAGTGGCAGTTATAGCAACCTTCACGCAGATAAACATCACGCCCCATGAGTTGCATTGCCGTATAGGGTTGCAAACCCCTAATAGGCTCGGTTGTTGATTTTTGATAAAAGAGCGGAATAATTTCAACGATGCCACCAAATGCTACTGTCACCAAAATTAAAATAATCATGAGAAAACTATTTGTTTCAATTGTCTCGTGACTAAACCCTACTTTTTCTTTATTTAATTTTTTAGTTTCTTTTGCCATGATCTTTTTTTCTTTAGTTTCCTTTAACAGCAGGAATTAAAATATTTGTAGGCTTACCATTAGTTGCTGTCTTAATAACATTCCATAACATCACCAACATACCGCCTAGATATAAAAGTCCACCTAATAAACGAATGATGTAGTAAGGGTATTTTGCTTTCACAGACTCAATAAATGAATAAGCAAGTGTGCCATCTGGATTGATTGCTCTCCACATGAGACCTTCCATCACACCGGCAATCCAAAGCGCTGTGATGTAGAGAACAATGCCGATTGTGGCCATCCAAAAATGAAGCTCAATGGCTTTCATGCTATACATTTGCTTTTGACCAAATAATCGAGGTACTAAGAAATAAAGGGTGCCCATAGATACTAAACCCACCCAACCAAGTGCGCCTGAATGAACATGTCCTACTGTCCAATCGGTATAGTGAGATAAAGCATTGACGGTTTTAATTGACATCATCGGACCTTCAAAAGTGCTCATGCCGTAGAAAGATAAAGACACAATTAAAAATCTTAAAATAGGATCCGTACGTAATTTATGCCAAGCACCCGAAAGTGTCATGATGCCGTTGATCATGCCACCCCAGCTTGGTGCAAATAAAATGAGTGAGAACACCATGCCTAGAGAAGACACCCAATCTGGCAATGCTGTGTAGTGAAGGTGATGAGGGCCTGCCCACATATAAGTAAAAATAAGGGCCCAAAAGTGAACAATTGATAAGCTATAAGAATACACAGGGCGCTCAGCTTGCTTAGGCACAAAGTAATACATCATGCCCAAGAAGCCAGTAGTTAAGAAAAAGCCTACTGCATTATGACCATACCACCATTGCACCATAGCATCTTGAACACCTGCGTAAGCTGAATAAGATTTCATAAAGCCCGCAGGAATTGCCGCACTATTTACAATATGAAGTAATGCCACAGTAATAATGAAAGATCCGTAAAACCAATTCGCCACATAAATATGTTTAATTTGTCTTTTTGCAATCGTGCCAAAAAAAACGATGGCGTAAGATACCCAAACAATAGCGATCAAAATATCTATCGGCCATTCAAGTTCAGCATATTCCTTACCAGAGGTATAACCCAAAGGTAATGAAATTGCAGCAGCGAGAATGACAGCTTGCCAACCCCAAAAAGTAAACGAGGCTAATTTACCTGCAAATAAACGAGTTTGGCAGGTTCTTTGCACCACGTAATAAGAAGAAGCAAAAAGAGCTGATCCACCAAAAGCAAAAATCACCGCATTGGTATGAAGGGGACGCAGTCGACCAAATGAAGTCCAAGGAAGTCCTAAGTTTAGTTCTGGCCATACAAGTTGCGCCGCAATAACTACGCCTACCAGCATGCCCACAACACCCCAGACAACAGCCATGATTGAAAATTGTCTTATGACGCCATCATCATAAATCATCGCTAAGTTTGCTTTTGCGTTCATAACTCCCCCTAATTACTTAATAGCTATTTTTTGATGGCTATTAATTTATACATTAGAGTTTCTCAAACTTTCGAGAATGGGGATTTGACTTAGATCAATCGTCGTGCAAAATACGTTCGCCTTCTTTTTCGGTATCCTCAAACTGTCCACTATGCACAGCCCACCAAAGACCTGCAAGAATAACTAGCACTAGAATGACGGAGAAAGGAACTAGTAAATAAAGAATATCCATAGATTTTTAAGTATTAAGTCTCTTATTCGGGCTAAAAGGCTAATCTCGATGCATTCAAAATTACAAAAAGTGAGCTTAATGCCATACCTAATCCTGCAAGCCACGCTGGTAAAAATCCCATCACAGCTAAAGGAATGCAAATGAGATTGTATAAAGCCGCCCAAAGTAAATTTTGCTTAACAATTTTCATCGTGCGCTTGGCTTGCGCTATCAATTTAGGAATTAGATAGAGCTCACCTTTTAAAATAATAAAATCTGATTTTGCCTGAGATAAAGGCGCACCTTGACCTAAAGCAATTGAGGCATGTGCAAAAGCTAATACAGGACCATCATTTAATCCATCGCCTACCATAAGCACTTTAGAATATTGTGATTGTAATAATTGAATATGTTTTAATTTATCTTCGGGTGAACATTGGCCTTTAATATTTTGGATTGATAATTGATCAGCGACTCTTTTTACAGATGACAATTTATCACCAGACAAAATTTCAATGTTTAAAGATTGATGTCTTAATGCTTGAATAGATAGAAGGGCATCTTCTTTGATTAATTCTGTCATCATAAAACTAGCTACCCAATTATTATTTCGCATTAAATGTACTTGTAATTGCTCTTCTTTTAAATGATTAAATTCATCGCCGACAAGACCACAAAAAGTCAGTGACCCTAGTTTAAAATCACCTAAGGATGTTGAAGCCAATAATCCGCCGCCACTCACCTCTTCAATTTTTTCAATCTTTAAAGTGTGATTTGGTTCACTAGCATGCACAAAAGTTTTAGATACAGGATGAAGCGATGAAGAAGACAAAGATGCTGCAATCGCCATTACTTCTTTTTCTGTCATGCTGTTATCTGTAAATATTTTATCAATGAAAATTTGATCGCTTGTTAATGTGCCAGTTTTATCAAACACTACTGTATTCACTTGCGTTAAAGCTTCTAATGCTTGCATTTTTTGTACTAAAACACCTTGCTTTGCTAAAAAGCCTGACATACTTAACATTGCAGCAGGCGTTGCAAGAGAGAGTGCGCATGGACATGTCACAATCAAGACGGCTACCACTGCAAGAATCGCTTTCGCATGATCAAATTGCCAAAAATAAATACCAACACCAAAAGCTAGCAATATCACTACCAATAAAAAATATTTAGCAATACGATCAGCCATTAAAGCTAAACGAGGTTTATCCGTGGATGCTTTTTCCATCAGGCGAACAATTTTGGCATAACGTGTCTCTTGTCCCAAGAGTTCAACTTGCATATGAATAGAATTAGTTAAATTAAAACTTCCTGCAATAACTTTGGCGTGAACTGACTTTATAATGGCAGCAGATTCACCTGTGAGCAGAGCTTCATCAGCATGTGTAGAACCAAAGATAATCTTTCCATCCGCAGGGAAAGCTTCCCCAGGTTTAACTTCAAGCACATCTCCTATTTGAATAAGGCTTACAGAAATTTTTTCAATCATGCCATCAGCATTTAAACGGTTTACCATGCGGGGCATACGTCGCATAAGCACATCGAGTGCACCTGCTGTTTTATCCCGCATTTTTAATTCAATCCATCGGCCTATTAAAAGAAAAAAAACAAACATAGTCAGTGAATCAAAATATACTTCTTTGCCAAGCAATCCATTGGGATCAAATGTTGCTGCAGTGCTTACGATAAACATAATCAAAATACCAAGAGATACTGGCATATCCATACTGATTTTTTTTGTTTTTAAATCATTGAGCGCGCTTTTAAAAAAAGGCCCACACGAAAATAATATGACAGGCAAAGTAATCACCCAGCTTGCCCACTCCATGAGACTTTTCATATTGCTTGTCATCTCACCCGGAATGGCCATATAAGTTGGCACTGAAAACATCATCACTTGCATCATACAAAAACCAGCTACTAGTAATTTCCATAAAGCTTGTCGTTGAGTTTTTTTGCGTTCATCCTGATGTAATAAATCGCTTGCCGGAAAAGCTTGATAGCCTGCTTTATAAATACTGCTCACCCAAAGAGATGGCGTAATGAGATTAGATTGCCAAATAACTTTGGCATGCCCTGAAGTTGCATTAACCGATATCTCATCAACGCCAGATAGAGGTTTTAGTGCATTTTCTACTTTAAAAGCACATGCAGCACAGTGCATTCCTTCGATCACAATATGAGATTCCCATCGAGCGTTTTCTTTATCTATGCTTTGACTAAAATGAGACCATTCTTTTATATCATCTAGCGCTTTCCAATCGTTTGCATCTAAAGCTAAAGACTTTTTTTGAGGCGTAGCTTGAATAGGAATTGATTTAATGGAGATACTCATTTTTTAATTATAGAGTTGTTTTATTTTTAACGTATCAATCAATTTGTAATTTATGAATAGAAATCCATTATGATTGATCTATCTCAAATCAATGCCTCGAAGAACTAAATGACAGCAGATGCACTTGAAGATTTAATTGAAGCGGGCACACCATGGATGATTGGTGGGCTTGTGATATTTATGTTTTTTATTGTGTCTAGCATCGCCAAAGAAAGCAAAGCAGGCAAGGAAGGAACTTTATGGCTTTTAGGTGTTCTTTGTATGGGCGTTCTAGGTTATATCGCTAAAGTTATCATAGAGATTGTATTAAAACAAAAACTCTAGTCATTTGAAATATTTAGGATGGACAGCTACTATACTTAATATAGATATAGTTTGCGGCACCGATATTAAACTTGATAACATTTTTTAATGTAGGAAATAAATCATGATTGAATGGACTTTTATAATAAAAACGACGATCGCTATGATAGCAATTGTTGACCCCCCAGGTTGCTTACCGATTTACTTGAGTTTAACGGGTCAACATAAAAATATTAATAAAAAAAATGTAGCCAAGATGACAGCTTTAACTGTCTTTATCATTCTTGTAGTTTCACTTTTTCTCGGAGATAAAATCTTAAATATCTTTGGC